>JABLTQ010106981.1_pt1 | contig 57774 bp, 76 predicted proteins | sample 7160101 | NCBI WGS metagenome assembly JABLTQ01 (sample SAMN14651228, study PRJNA627086) | human gut metagenome | isolation source: feces | host: Homo sapiens | reverse complement strand
TCGGTGATACCATTGAACAAAAGATACTCATTCAGCTTCATGACTTTATGTGTCAGAAGAACGAAGAAGAGCAGAATAAAAATTGGAGGAATTAAAATGAAGAAAATTACTAAAGGATTATATTTGTTACTTGCTGTTGTTATGTGTTTAACGGTTGTTCAACCAGTAAATGCAAAAACCAAATACACCAAGGCTGAAAAGAATTTAGCTTACACATTAGCTGTCTTCCAGGATAATGAACTGTTGGACCCAGATTCATTTAAAATAAAGAAAATTAGTAAGGTTAAATACATACTAAATAAGGATAATTTTGAAGTATATGCAGCATGCGGAATTCTTGATAGCTACAGGACGATTGCTTGGAAGGTAGATTATACAGCATCTAATGCTTATGGTGGAAACGTTAGGGAAAGTGTATATGTTACTTCTACATGGAACTATTGCAGTGAATACGATATTGATTTTGAAGATTATACTGACAAAACTAGCTATGCTAAAAGTGGCAAGAGTAAGTCATTTGTTAAGAAAATCAAGAAGCTTACGTCAAAATACTATAAGGAATTTTAAGGGGGCTAGGTATGAAAATTTTAGCTACAATCAAAGAACTGTCAGAAAATTACAAAGTACCAATTAAGCTTGTTGTGAAGCCTGATGGTACTATAGAGATATATATCGATCATGAGAAGGCTAACTATATCACAGTTAATTCATCGACAGACGAGGATTTCGTTTGTTTCTGCTTAAGAGAATGCGTGGAAATTTATTTCAGGAGGTAATTAAAATGAGAGGATTTTGTAAATGTGATTTGTGTGGCAGCGTATACCACGAAGATGAGAATAAAATGTATAGCGGGATTACTGTATGGTGGAAAAGCAAATCTGGAGTAACATGTTTCCCTGATGATAAGAAATTATGTACTCCGGACGGCGAATATGTTACGGATATTCCAGGAATAATGGATGTGTGTCCTGAGTGCCAGGAACGATTCTATAATTGGATCAAAATGTCTAGGGGTGAAGCTAAAAGTCCTAAAGATGCTGACTTCCCTATGAACAAACCTGAATAACTCGCAAATAAAACATAGCTTATAATGAGAAGAGATGCGTAGTAGCACAATAGCAGTGCACTGGTATACCCTATACCAGAGATGCGGGTTCATATCCCGTTTGCATCTCCTTTCATTTTTCGAAAATTAGGAGGAATTGAAATGAAGAGAATTATCGATTGGTTCAGAAAACCGGCTATTATGCACAAACTGTTTCACACTGGAGGAAATTGGGATGGGGACTTGGTAGTATACAAGCATCACAAGTATTATGTGAACATTCAGACAGGGACGGTGATTAGAATTGAATAGCATACTTACAATTATATTTATATTTTTCAGAGCTTTAAGCTTGTTCTTGTTAGGCGCTGTTATCGCGGCTGCTGTAATACACACAGTAAAATGCATCTTCAAGAAGCATGACGTGGATACTGTTTCAGAGATTACAATTATATGTATCGCTCTGGCTATATTAGTATCATGGGCAGTAACATTGAACTAAGGAGGTTATTATGCAGGAATTTGATCATACATCTAGAGAAGATTATACATATACTGAACAAGAGATATCATGTCCTTATTTCGATAACTGTTATATTCAGGTAAGAAAATAGCAAATGAGATTGCAGATTACTTAAGCAATGCAGGATATAATGTATCTATCGACAGTGGAGATAATCGCGCATCGTTGAAAATCGATTTGTCTAATACTAAGTATCTTAAGGAGGATTAAAAAATGACAGCAAAAGAATGTTTAGTAGAGTTTAAAAAGAATTATTGTGATAAGAACCCGGAGTCTAATGGAGATCCAGAATTCAGATGCAATGGATGTTTGTTCAGTACAGATACCAGATGCTTAGTTAATACATTTATCAATAGACAGTATAAAAAGGAGGAAAAATAAATGAGTGGAAAAGTAGTATTAAGTTTTGTATTAGGAGTAGCGGCAGGTGCTGTAGGAATGTATTTCGGTATGAAACAGGCCTGTGAGATATACATTGAAAAAGAAATCGAGCAGTTTAAGACTGATTATGAGGCAGCACACGAGCCAAAGTCCGAAGAAAAGAGCGAAGACGTCAAGAAAATGGAAGAAAATCTGGAAAAAGACGCTGAAAAAGCCCTAAAAAAGTACGCTTCGGCTACTGAAAAGAGCATTTCTAGTGTAGATACAGGCAAAAAAGAGGCTGATGCTAAGCTCGAAAGAGTAAATTATGCCAAAATCCGGACTCCAGACATCGATAAAATCGACGAAATCGACGTTGAAAAGAACGTAGACTGTGCAATTGGACCAGTTGTGATTGATCCTAGCGAGTACATGGAAGACGATGGCCTCAAACGAGTTGTATGGAACTACTTACCTAAGGAGCATGCCGTATATTCAGAGAATGGCGATGAAGAGATTGTGGACGGTATTAAGATGCTTGGTGAGGAAAACTTAGACTCATTCGGTGAGTTTGAGGTTGATACGCTGTATGTAAAGAATGCTCGTGAAGGTATCAAGATCGATTGTATCCTGTACGAGGATGATACTTATGAAGAATTCTTAGAGGAGATTACATTATGATAAAATACTATTATCCAGACACATTACACAGTGTCAACAGATATGAAAGAGCAAAAAAAGAGGCTGAAAAACAGTCTAGAAAGGAGAAAAATGATAAAAATCGACAAAAATAGGGTCAAAATGGACTATTTTGAGTGGCTTTTAGGTAAAATTAGCGTTGATCCGGCCAAAAATGAGCGCATTCAGGGATTCAAATGGCTGTTCGCAACTGACTTCCAGTGGTCACATAAACTCGATGCCAATAGAGCTGCGGACGGTGTCGATCTTCGTGCAACCTTCGCTTATGAGTGTGGTTATAGATATCCAGAAGTCAGAGAAGCATTACTTGATAAGCAGTGTTCTTGGCTTGAAATGATGGTAGGCTTAGCCATGCGATGCGAAGATTCAATTATGGGAAACGACGAATTCGGAGACCGTACACCGCATTGGTTTAATGTCATGATTGACTCACTTGGGCTTTATCTGGACTGCTCTGAGGACGATGAAGTAATACTTAAAAAGTGTGCTTCACGTCAGTATAAGCAGGATGGAGAAGGTGGCTTATGGTGGGTCAAAGGAACTAAAAAGAATTTAAGACGTATGCAGATTTGGGATCAGATGTGTGAGTATCTCAATTCAAATTATAAGGAGGAAATTCATCTATGAAAGGGCCAAAGGTTATTAACACAAAACTCACAGAGCATGAGCTCGAGAAGATTAAAGTAGAGAAGTTTGTGGAGCGCACGTTTAGTCGTGAAGAATGTCGTATTTCTGCATTAAACGCTGCTAGATATTTAGAGAAGAATGGACCTGCTGGGGTATTCTCTGATTCAGCTATTGATGTGATTGTTGCATTTGCATTTGCATTTGCTTCGGGAGAATTAGACTGGGTTAAGGATTTAGGGAGAGATGAAGATGAGATGTCCTAAATGTAATAGTAATGTATATTCGCATCATCAAAAGATCAACAAATCTGGTACTGAGATAAGACGAAATTATGCTTGTCGTAAATGTAAATACATGTTTGAAACTGTTGAGAGTATTGTTGATAAGGAGGAACAAAATGACTAAAGAAAATTTTAAGGGATTCAGTTCGGCTGCCCAGCATGATATGGTTTTGGAGGCCTTGGTACGAATTACAAAGAACCTTGAAACTATGGAAAAAGAATCAGGAAAGCCGTTCATGGGTACTTCCAAACAGCGTAGGAATGATATTAAGTTGTTGACTATTCTGGCGGAAGCATTCGGTAAGAATGAACTGGTGTGGAATCATCATGAGTCGACTAGGGGCATTGGGCAGAAAGTATGTATGGAGAAGTCTAAGCCAGCACTTTGGGACACAGCACCTATGATAGATACAACCAATGATAATCGTAAAGGGTCTAGGAATACATTTAGTGAAATGATGAATGCCAAAGAAAAGATTGAAAGTGCTCAGCAGAGTTCCGGGAATTTTATGAGTTTTGAAAATAATAAAGAAAGTTGAGGTAAATGCTATGGGAAATACAAAGAAATTTATTCCTAATATGGATAAATCTGAGATGTTTATATGCCAATATAATCCTTCTGATGGTGCTAGTCCTAGCTACTTTACTGCTGCTAAAGAAAAAATTGAGAACGGTAAAAGTGCTGGATTGCGAGCCGTAGCATGTTGGAAAGGCAATCAGGCTGATAAAATGCATGACATCATCGTAAATAACAAGATGATTTAGATAAAAATAATAAAGAAAGTTGAGGTAGTAATTATGAGAAATACAGGAAAAAATGAGGATTATGTTGACAAGATTGTACCCAATTCCGAGAGAGGAAAACTGCTTGTTGTGCAGTATAATCCGTCCGATGGAGACCGTGAAAGCTGGTTAACAGTAGCTGGAGAAAGTGAAAAAAATGGCCAGAAAGGGAAATTACAACTGTTTTCGGTAGTAAAAGGGGACGATGCAGACTATATTTACAGCGTTTTGACAGGAAAAAGCGCAAAATAAAAATGGCCAGCAAGTTGCAAAAATTGATGAAAAAGTGGCTTTTTAGTGCTATTTTACCCTATTATTGGCCAAAAGCCCATTTTTTTATATAGTTTAAAAACTTTTTAGGAAAGTATGAAAATATATAAAAGTTTTTGAGAGCACATTTTTGTGTCCAAACGGTCAGGAAAGGAAAAAGTATGAATTTTGTAACAATTAAGAGTTCATATGTCAAGTCTAGGGATGCCACGGTCATTCACCCAACGTTTGCTGTTTCTAAGAAAGTTGATAACCTGTTATGTAAAGGTAAAGCGTTCTATGCTCTCTGGGATGAGAAGAATAACAGATGGTCTACTGATGAATACGATGTTGTTGATTATGTAGATCGTTTGATCGATGAAGCATATGAAACAGTTAGCAAGACTACAACCAGCAAAATCGAAAAAGACTACTTAAGGGACTTCGACAATGGACGCTGGGAAAAGTACAAGAAGTATTGCCAGCTTAGTCCGTCGTCTTCAATACAGTTAGATTCTGATATTACATTCCTAAACCAGAAGACAACCAAAGAGGACTATCGTTCCAAGACCTTACCATACGACATCAAAGCAGGCAAGACACCGGACTATGACAAAATCATCTCAACTCTGTATGATGCAGAAGAACGACGAAAGATCGAGTGGGCCATTGGATCAGTTATATCTGGTGACTCTAAAAAGATTCAGAAGTTCTTAGTCTTCTATGGTGAAGCTGGAACAGGTAAGTCGACAATCCTTAACATCATCCAAAAGCTGTTCGAAGGATATTGCGGAACATTCAATGCTAAAGACTTAGCTACTCCGTCAAAATCATTTGCGACTGCTGCATTCAAAGATAACCCTCTGGTAATGATTCAGCATGACGGTGACTTAAGTAGAATTGAAGATAACACCCTTCTCAACTCTATAATCGCACACGAGGAAATCGGCATTTCTGAAAAGTATAAAGCTGAGTATCCAATGCGAGTTAACAGTATGCTCTTCATGGGTACAAACCGACCAGTCAAAATTACTGATGCAAAGTCAGGTATTATAAGACGACTGATTGATGTTAAGCCAACTGGCGAATTACTCGAGCCAGATACTTACCAGGAATGCATGAGTCAGATTCCATATGAGCTTGGAGCTATAGCTAATCATTGTCTCAAAGTATACCAGAAATACGGAAAGCATTACTACGATGGATATAAGCCATTGGATATGATGTTCAAAACGGACGTCTTCTTCAACTTCGTAGAAAGCTGTTATCCGTTCTTTGAGAAGGATGATGGAACAACATTAAAAGCAGCATATAGTCTGTATAAAGAGTATTGCGACAACACTGGGCTCCCAAACAAAATGCCAATGTACAAATTCAGGGAAGACTTGAAAGATTACTTCGATGAGTTTCTCGACAGAATTGCTTTGGAAGATGGAACAAGAGCTAGAAGCTATTACAAAGGCTTTAAGAAAGATAAGTTCATAGACAAAGAGCTTAAGCCAGACGAAGCCAAAGAATCATGGCTCAAAATGGATAGCACTAAATCTATCTTAGATGAAGTGTGTAAAGATTGCCCAGCACAATATGCACGCGGCGATGCGCCGTCAAAAGCGTGGGCTCGAGTTGGTACAACATTGAAGGATCTGGATACTACTAAACTTCACTATGTTAGAGTTCCAGAGAATTTAATAGTCATTGATTTTGATCTGAAAGATGCTGAAGGGAATAAGTCTAAGGAAATGAACTTAGACGCGGCATCTCAATGGCCGCCAACATATGCTGAGTTCTCAAAGAGTGGCGCAGGTGTGCATCTGCATTACTATTATACTGGTGACCCTAAACAACTTGACAATGTATATAGCGACAATATAGAGATCAAGGTTTATAGTGGTAAAGGAGCATTGCGAAGAGTTGTAACAGCATGTAACTCAACTCCAATTGCTACTATATCTTCAGGGTTACCGTTAAAGAAAAGGAGTGACAATATGGTAGACTTTAAAGTAGTTGCAAGCGAAAAGATGATTCGAGCATTGATCAAAAAGAATCTTCGGAAAGAGAGTCATCCTGGCACAAAACCAAGTGTAGACTTTATTAAAAAGATTCTTGACGATGCATATGAGTCAGGCGAGCACTACGACGTAACAGACATGCGCAACGATATTGTAGCATTCGCAGCATCAAGTACAAACCATGCAGACTATTGTCTAGAGCAGGTTGGAAAGATTCATTATTGTTCTGATGATGTTGCAGGAGTTGACAACCCAAAAGATGACAGGATTGTATTCTATGATATTGAGGTGTTTCCAAACCTGTTATTGGTTAACTGGAAATACAGAGGAGAACCTGGACCTTGTAAGAGGATGATCAATCCATCACCGACAGAAGTTGAAGAGTTTCTCAAAATGAAACTTATTGGATTCAACTGTCGAAGATATGATAACCACATTCTGTATGCTCGAATGATGGGATATTCATTGGAAGCTTTATTCCAGCTCTCACAAGACATTATTAACAAGAGTCCAAATGCTTTCTTCGGATCGGCATACAACTTAAGCTATACAGATGTTTATGACTTCTGTGCTAAGAAGCAGAGTCTGAAGAAGTGGGAAATCGAGTTAGGTATTCACCATCAGGAATGGTCTCTACCTTGGGATCAGCCAGTACCAGAAGAGCTGTGGCCTAAAGTTGCAGAATACTGTGACAATGATGTCATTGCAACAGAAGCTACATTCGAAGCTAACATTGCAGACTTTGAAGCAAGATGTGTATTAGCCGAGATTGCTGGAGGATGCCCGAATGACACAAACAATATGTTGTCTGGTAAACTGATCTTTGGAAATGACAAGAACCCACAGCGAGAGTTTATATATACTAACCTTGCTACAGGTATTTCAGTTGACATGGATGGTAATGAAACATTCAACGAGATAAATAAGTTTGAAGGCTATACATTCGATCACGGAGTATCAACATATCGTGACATCAAAATGAATGAAGGCGGATTAGTAATCGCTGATCCTGGAATGTACAGAAATGTCAAAACATTCGATATAGCATCAATGCATCCGCATTCAGTTATCGCACTAAACCTCTTTGGCAAGAAGTATACGGCCAGATTCAAAGATCTGGTTGATGCTCGTATTGCAATTAAACATCGTGATGTTGAAGCATTAAAGACTCTGTTTGGTGGAGCATTTGCTAGATTTGCAAACGTAGCTGAAGAAGAACTCGAAAAACTTGCAAAGGCACTGAAGATTGTAATCAATTCTGTATATGGATTGACATCAGCTCATTTCAGTAACCTGTTCAAAGATGAAAGAAATATCGATAACATCGTTGCTAAACGTGGAGCACTCTTCATGGCAACACTTAAAGGCGAAGTTGAGAAACTTGGAGCACATGTCGTTCATATCAAGACTGACAGTATTAAAATCGACAATCCGACTCCAGAAGTTGAGCAGTTTATCTACGACTTCGGAAAGAAATATGGTTACACATTTGAAATCGAAGCTGAGTATGAGAAGATCTGCTTAGTTAATAATGCAGTTTATATTGCATACGAGAAAGGTGAAGGATGGACAGCAACTGGAACTCAGTTCGCAGTACCATATGTAAAGAAGACACTATTCACTCATGAAAAGATTGAGTTTGATGACTTATGCCAGACAATTGCAGTTACCAATGGTGGAGAGCTTGATCTCGACTTTAACGAGAATCTTGCAGAAGGTGAACATGACTTTAAGTTCGTTGGTAAAGTCGGCAGGTTCTGTCCAATCAAAGAAGGTTGCGGCGGAGCTCAGCTGTTCAGAGTAAAAGACGACAAGTACTTTGCACCATCTGGAACAAAGGGATACCGTTGGCTTGAATCTGAGGATGTATTAACAAACAATTTTCAGGATAAGATTGATATGTCTTATTATGAAGAACTTGCTGAAAAAGCAATCGAAACTATCTCAGAGTTTGGTGACTTTGAGAAATTTGCAATTGATGAACATAAAAATGATAACGCTGATATAGTAGCATAGAAAGGAAGGTCTATCATGGCAAACGTAAATAACATTAACATTGAAGGAGCAAATATTATTTGGAAGAACTTTTCAGGTGAGAGAGATAGATTCAATCCTGGAAAGAGAGGATTCAGTGTTGTAATCGATGACGCAGTAATGGCTGATGAGTTAAAACAAGAAGGATGGAATGTCAAAGAGCGTTCCCTTCAGGAAGGAGCAGATCCGTCAGAGCAGGAGTGGACTCTTCCTGTAAAACTGAACATGAACAGATACACACAGGTATGGCTTATTGTTGGAAATCACAAAACACTGCTGAACGAAGATACAGTAGCGCAGCTCGATGTGGTGGATATTACTGATTGCGATCTTTCAATTCGTCCTTACGAATGGGAAATGTCCGGTCGTACTGGAATCACAGCATATGTAGATTCTATGTATGTAACTATTCGTGAAAACAAATTTGCTGAGAAATATGCCGATTTAGACTAATATGGAATTAAAGTTGAAGCCGCACCAAATAAGTGCAATAAGAAAAATGCATAATGGCTGTATACTTTGTGGTGGTACAGGGTCTGGTAAATCTATTACCGGACTCGCGTACTACTTTATTCAGAATGGCGGAACGGTAGAACCAATGACTAAAATGAAGAATCCAAAAGATTTGTATATTATAACAACTGCTAAGAAAAGAGACAGCGGTGAATGGGTTGGGGATATGAGTTGGTTCTATCTAACACCAGATGATGAAACGAAGATATATGATCATAAAGTAGTTATAGATTCCTGGAATAACATTAAGAAGTATGCTAGCGTTCAAAACAGTTTCTTTATTTTTGACGAGCAACGAGTGGTAGGTTATGGTGCTTGGACTAAAGCGTTTCTTAAAATAGCAAAGTCCAATGACTGGATATTATTATCCGCAACACCTGGTGACAACTACATGGACTACATGCCAGTCTTTATTGCGAATGGTTTCTACAAAAACAAAAGCGAGTTCACTGCAGAACATTGTGTATATTCTAGATTTAGTAAGTTCCCTCAAATCGAAAGATTCATTGGAACCGAAAGATTGAATAGACTGCGAAGAAGAGTGCTGGTTGATATGCCATACCAAAATCCAGCTGTTCAATATCATGAAGATGTTTGGTGCTCATTCGATAAGGAAGCTTACAAGGACCTTATGAAAAACCGTTTCGATTATGAAAAGGGTGAACCAATAGAAAACGTTAGTGAGTTGTGCTATAAGCTAAGAAAGATCTGCTATACTGATGAAAGCAGAGCCGAAGCATTACGAAATATTTTCGAAGAACATAACAAGCTGATAGTTTTTTACAATTTCGATTACGAGTTAGAGATCATCAAAAATATAGACTTTGGAGAAGATGTTGTAATTGCTGAGTTAAATGGACACCGGCATGATCCGGAACCATTCGGTAATTCAAAATGGATTTATCTTGTTCAATACAATGCTGGGTCGGAAGCATGGAATTGTATAAAGACAGACACAATGGTTTTCTATTCACAGAACTACTCGTATAAAATGATGAAGCAGGCTAGTGGAAGAATTGACAGACTTACTACACCATACAAAGAACTTAAGTACTTTCACTTAAAATGCCGAAGCCCAATTGAGCTTAGGATTACAAGAGCTCTAGCTCAGAAAAAGAACTTCAACGAGTCTGCTTTCATAAAATAGGCCTCGCGAAAAAAACATAGCTTATTATAGGGGAGGAGAGTAGAATCTGCCTCTTTCCTTTTTGTTTGTCTTTTCGTGGGGCTCTTTTATATATTAAAGTTCTTACATCTGTTTACTACAATCTGTCATTACATTTACCTCCGGCCTCACGAAAGGAGAACAATGAAGAAAGAAAATAAAATTCAATCCGATATAGTTTCGGAGTTAAAAGAGTTATTCCCGGATTCTATTATTTTAAAGAACGACCCTAATTACAAACAGGGCATTCCGGATTTAGTTTTATTAGACAGAGAAGGTTGGGCATTACTCGAAGTTAAAAGAGACGCTAATGCTAGTCACAGACCTAATCAGGATTACTACGTAAACAAGGCAAATGAACTCGGTCAATATGGAAGTTTCATTTACCCTCAAAATAAGACGGAGGTTTATAATGGAATTCAGGAAACATTTACAAGTAAAAGAAGGAGATCACGCATATCTCGGAGCTAGTAAGTATCACTGGATAAACTATGATGCTGAAAAGCTTGAGAGTACGTATCGGCGATTCTTAAAAGCACAGCAAGGAACAGAGTTGCATGAGTTTGCAGCAAAATGTATCAAGCTTCGACAGAAGTTGCCAAGATCCCCGCTAACACTCAACATGCATGTAAATGATGCAATTGGGTATAGAATGACACCAGAGCAGGTATTATATTATTCTGAGAATTGTTTTGGAACAGCGGATGCTATTAAGTTTTCGAAAGATTTTCTTAGGATTCACGATTTAAAAACAGGCGACATTCCTGCGCATATGCAGCAGTTGGAAATTTATACTGCGCTGTTTTGTTTGGAGTATGGAATTAAGCCTGGAGATATTGGAATTGAATTGAGGATCTATCAAAATAATGATATTCTTAAAGAGGTTCCTACACCGGAAATTATATTGCCGATCATGGATAAGATCAAGTCGTTTGACAAGATCATTGCAACTGTTAAGAAAGAGGAGGGCGTTGTATGAGCCACTTAGCACATTATGGTACTAAACGTCATTCTGGTCGTTATCCTTGGGGTTCTGGGGATAACCCATATCAGCATAATGCAGAGTTCTTAAGGACTGTCCAAGAGATGAAAGCTCGAGGAAAAAGTGAGAAAGAAATTGCTGCATTCATGGGTATGAAAACAACTGAGTTTCGAAACAAGCAGTCAATTTATGTCAATGCTGAAAAAGTAGATCGAATCAATAGAGCTATGAAGTTGAAAGAGCATGGCTATTCCAATGTCAAAATAGCTGAAATGATGTTTGACTCTGCAACAAAAGAGTCGACAGTTCGATCGTTATTGAAACAGGGCGAAAAGCTTAAGAAAGATGCATGTATCAATGCAGCAGAGACTTTAGCCAAGAGAGTCAGCACTAAGAACTTTGTCGATGTTGGTACTGGAGTCGAAAGAGAAATGGGAATTACCAAAACAAGATTGGATGTATCTCTTCAGATCTTAAAAGAAGCTGGTTATGAAGTACATTCAGTCAGAGTTCCACAGATCAATCAGAAAGGCCAGTACACGACCACAAAAGTTCTTTGCCCTCCAGGAACTGAATGGAAAGATGTTCAGCAGCACACTGACAAGATTCAGCCAGTAAATGAGTATTCCCATGATGGTGGAACAACATTCTGGGCACCAGAGTATCCATCAAGTATCTCGTCAAGCCGAGTAGCTGTAAGATATGGTGACAAAGGCGGATTAGAGAAAGATGGTGTTATTGAGCTTCGAAGAGGAGTTGCAGATCTGGATCTTGGAGACTCACATTATGCACAGGTGCGAATCGCTGTTGATGGCACTCATTATCTGAAAGGTATGGCAATCTATTCAGATGACATGCCAAAAGGCGTTGATGTTATATTCAATACCAATAAAACAAGCGACGTACCAAAGATGGATGTCTTCAAGAAAATGAAAGATGATCCTGATAATCCGTTTGGAGCTACAATTAAAGCAAACGGTCAGTACCATTATAAAGATAAAGATGGAAACGAAAAGCTCGGAGCTATCAACAAGCTGAAAGAGGAAGGAGATTGGGATCACTATTCTAAGAACCTTGCTTCTCAGTTCTTATCAAAGCAGCAGCTCCCGCTTATAAAGAAGCAGCTTAAACAATCAATTGACAATCGTCAGGATGAACTTGATAAAATCCTAAAGATGACAAACCCGGTTGTTAAACGAAAGTTATTAGCAGACTTTGCTGAAGGTTGCGATAGTCAGGCAGTAGAGCTTAAAGCAGCTGCACTTCCGAGACAGAGTTCTAAAGTAATCTTGCCAGTATCTTCGCTTAAAGATAATGAGATATATGCACCTTCATACAAGAATGGCGAGACTGTATGCCTTGTTCGTTTCCCGCATGGTGGAACATTTGAGATTCCAGAACTCAAAGTAAACAACAAGAATCCTCAAGGAAGAGCGATGCTTGCTAATGCGATTGATGCAGTCGGAATCAACTCCAAGGTTGCTGAAAGATTATCTGGAGCTGACTTTGATGGCGATACAGCAGTAGTAATTCCATCGAACTCGCCAAAATCAAAAGTTAAGATAACGACTTCTGATATTAGTGCTTACATTGGTTTAAAGGATTTCGATCCTAAGATTGCATACCGTGGTATTGAAGGAGTTACAGCAAAACTTCCTGAGAAACGTAAGGGATTGGAAATGGGTAAGATCTCCAACCTGATCACTGATATGCAGCTCAAAGGTGCAAAGCCTGAGGAAATTGCAAGAGCAGTACGTCACTCAATGGTTGTAATTGATGCCCCTAAGCATGGACTGGACTATAAGAGGTCTTTTGAAGAGAACCGTATAGCCGAGTTAAAGAAAAGGTACCAGGGCGGTGCTGATGCGGGTGCATCCACACTCCTATCCCGGTCTAAGTCGGTAGCCTATGTTCCAGAAACAAAACAGATTCGTTTGAAGGATATCGATCCTAAAACTGGTGAAGTGCATCCGGAGCTCACAGGGCGTACCTATACGGACTGGAAAAGAAACAAAGACGGTGCCTGGGAATCAAGAGGTGAAAAACTGGCTACTGTCAAGACAACAAAAATGGCGGCTACTAATGATGCACGTACCCTGCTGTCTAAAGATCCAAATCCAAAAGAGGTTGCCTATGCGGACTATGCCAATGCCCTTAAGCATATGGCTAACTTGGCAAGAAAGAGTCAGGTTGCAACTAAGAACATTGAGATGAATGCTCAGGCTAAAACGGTATATTCAGCAGAAGTTGCAAGCCTTAATGCTAAATTAAATAGGGCATTACAGAACGCACCAAAAGAGCGACAGGCCCAAATAATAGCTAATAAGATATTAAAGAAGAAACAAGCAGCTAATCCTGATTGGACAGCAGATGAAATCAAACGAGCTGGACAGCAAGCTTTAACAGCAGCTAGAGCAAAGGTTGGTGCATCCAAGTCTAATGTGCAAGTAGACATATCGGACAAAGAGTGGGAAGCAATTCAAGCTGGTGCAATCAGTACATCAAAGCTTGAACAGATACTTAACAACGCTGATTCAGATAAAGTTAAGCAACTTGCAACTCCAAGAAAATCTGTTACAGTTAGTTCTTCACAAGCTGCAAGAATCAAGTCTATGCTTAACTTCGGTTACACCCAAGCTGAAGTTGCTGAAGCGACTGGACTTTCTGTGTCGACTGTTAGTAAATATTTATAGAAAGGGGAATAAGGGATGAGCAACGCAAATGATGGATCCATTAAGTTAGCAACACAGAGTTCTGCTGATCGTAATGATACACTACATATCTGGATAACAACAGTGGATAACCCTTTTGATCCTTTTACTGACTTTGACAATTGGTATCGATATGATGAATCAAAGGGCTATTGCACTTCAGGGTATCTTGCTAGATACTTTGACACTGATACATCAGACATGGGTGATGAAGAATACGAAGCACTGTTAACTGCTGCTATTGAGATTATTCTCAAGAACGATTTCATGGGTCAATACTTTAAAGTAACTCACGAAAATGGAGTAACTAAACCAAGAATTCATAGTAACAAGTAAATAAAAGCTGAGATTTGAATGATTCAAATGATTTGAATGTCTTAGAGTTACTAAAAATAGAAACTCTGTAATGCCATTTGAGTTATTCGATTAGCACCTGGGAGGGGGGTCGTTAAAATAGCACCCCCTCTGTCATCGCCGGCCTCCTTGAAAATTCTCCGGGGGTCAAAATCCTGTCAAAATGGATTTTAGGTTAACGGCTTTACGCCCTCTCTATAAGAGATCTGGGTCTTCTTTTGTCGCACATAGAAGGACCCTCTTTCAGTTAAAGGCTCCTTTCAGGGTTATTAAAACATACCTAGATCTCTTATAGAGAGTACGTAAAGTATTCAAAACCTTGGCAAAAGATATTAGAAAGGAGACGAAAGTGTATGGGAAGAAGAGCGGCGACAGCTACTTCCGAAAAGAAGCACGCAAGGGTTCCTATGACTCCTGAAGACAGGGAACAGTACTTGATCAACCTTTCGCTCGATGCTGCTGAAAAGCAGTTACGTGAAGGTACAGCCTCATCTCAGGTTATTACGCATTTCTTAAAACTTGGATCTTCAAGAGAACTCCTCGAGCAGGAGAAGCTCAAAGAGGAAACAAAGCAGACACGTGCCAAAATCGACTCACTGGAAGCTTCTGCCAAGAGTGAAGAGAGGTACGCTGCGGCAATTGAAGCAATGCGTAGATACCAGGGCATTGAGGATGAGTAGTTCAAGTACTATGTCACGATCATATTTGGAAATGATTAAGTATCCTACATTTGAAGAACGTCTGCAATATTTAATGCTGTCTGGTTCAGTTGGGTATGAAACGTTTGGATATGATCGATGGGTTAATCAGGCATTATATACATCAAGAGAATGGAGAGAGTTTCGGAATAGAGTAATCATCAGAGATGATGGTTGCGATTTAGGTGTTGAAGGATACGAGATACAAACACGACCGTTGATACATCACATAAATCCAATTACCAAAGAGATGGTCCTTAACCGAGACCCAATGATATTCGATATGAACAACGTTGTGACGACAACCCATCAAACGCATAATGCCATACACTACGGGAACGATACAAATATTCGTAGTGGACCTGTAACAAGGAGACCAAATGATACATGCCCTTGGAAACATTGAGGAGGTATTCAATGGAAGATAGCATTCTTAAGACGATCAAACAACTCATTGGATGTCCCGACGACTTCGAGCAGTTTGATTTGGATTTGATGATCCATATCAACTCAGCATTTGCAACTCTCACTCATATAGGAGTAGGACCAAAAGAAGGATATAGAATTACTGGACCCGACAATGTCTGGAGTGAATTCGAGACGGATGACCAGAAGTTAAGTTTGATAAAAGATTATGTGTACATTAAAACTCGTCTATTATTCGATCCGCCAACAACTGGTTCGTTAATGGATAGTTTGAAAGAGCAGCTCAAAGAAATGGAATGGAGATTGTACATACTGTATTATCCTATTTCGGAGGATGATGAGAAAGGAGAGAACGACGATGGCTAATTACTCAGCAAATGATGTCAGAGATTTCTTAGTCAATAATCATGAACTCTTAAACGATCATCTGGAACACTATGGATTACCAAGACGATCCGGAAGATACAAATGGGGATCTGGAAAAGACCCATATCAAAGTCTTAGATCATCAGCTAAAGCTGGTGAGAAGTTTATAAAAAGCTTTTCTAAAAAAAGTGGAGTTGAAAAACAAAATGTCAAACGAAGAGAAAGAACCAAAGCAGCCCAGATTGAGAAAAAGAAACAAAAAACTAAATACAGAAATGAAAAAGCATATGTAAAAACTTTATCTGATGAAGAGCTCAGACGAATAAATGCTCGAGATAGTATGGAAGCTACATACCTTAAAAATCATCCACAAAAACAGCCATTGCCAAAGAAGTTGGTTGATAAGGCCGTAAAGGATATTATCGTTCCAGCAGTTACAGAAGTCGTTAAAGAACAAGGGAAAGTTTATATTAAAGGCAAACTTAATGCTGCCGCTCAGAAGATGATTAATGAAGCCGTCAAAGCTGAAACAAAGAAAACAAAGAAAAAGAAGTAGGTGATGTGAATGCTAAGCAATACGGCAACGCCTAGGTACTACGGGGAGTTCCGAGATAAAGTTCTGAACGGCGAGATTCCTGTTAACAGGGAGATCTCTATGGAGATGAACCGTATTGATTGGCTGATCGCTAACCCCGGTGTATACTATGACGACGAAGCTGTAGAAGGTTGGATTGCCTTCTGCGAATCTGAAATGGTCTTGACAGATGGATCAGACTTGGAATTGCTGGATTCATTTAAACTTTGGGGAGAGCAATTATTTGGTTGGTTCTATTACGTTGAGAAATCCGTATACGAACCAAACGCTTCTGGACGAGGCGGACATTTCGTAAGAAAATCTGTCAAAAAGCGTCTAGTCAACAAACAGTATCTTATCATTTCTCGAAGTAATGCAAAATCGTTATATGAAAGTTTAGTGCAAGCATATTTTCTGACAGTCGACACAACAACGACACATCAGATTACGACGGCCCCAACAATGAAACAGGCTGAAGAGGTTACTAGTGCAATTAGTACTGCCATAGCCAGAGCGAAAGGGCCGTTGTTCCAGTTTCTAACTGAAGGTTCTATACAGAACACTACAGGCTCCAAAGCGAACCGTGTAAAGCTTGCATCAACCAAAAAAGGTATACAGAACTTTCTTACAAATTCGCTACTCGAGATAAGACCAATGAGTATTAACAAACTTCAGGGATTACGAGTAAAAGTAGCAACGGTTGACGAATGGCTCTCTGGTGAATTGAGAGAAGATCCAATTGGTGCGATCGAGCAGGGTGCAGCCAAAATAGATGGATATGTAATCTTAGCAGTAAGTTCGGAAGGTACCGTCCGTAATGGATGTGGAGATGCCATCAAAATGGAACTGATAGACATTCTCAAAGGTGAATACCAGAACTGGCATACTAGTATTTGGTATTACAGGCTTGACAGCGTAGGGGAAGTCGGAGACCCAGACATGTGGCCTAAGGCTAATCCTAACCTACCGATCACAGTCAGCTATGAAACAATCCAGCTAGATGTTGAACGAGCTGAGAAAGCACCTGCTACAAGAAATGATATTCTGGCAAAACGTTTCGGAATTCCTATGGAGGGATATACATATTATTTCTCTTATGAAGAAACACTCCCGCACAAACCTAGAAGCTTTTGGAAAATGTCATGTGCAATGGGAGCCGACCTTTCCCAAGGTGATGACTTCTGCGCCTTCACATTCTTGTTCCCACTGCGAAACGGAATGTTCGGAGTAAAAGTTAGAAGTTATATAACTACACTTACCTTGAGTAAGTTGAACCTGGCCATGAGACAAAAGTATCAAGAGTTTATCGACGAAGGTACGCTTATAGTTATGGAGGGAAGTATTTTAGATGTCCAAGAAGTATACGAGGATCTTGACAAATTCATAATAGACGCTCAGTATGATGTTTGCGCATTGGGCTATGATCCATACAACGCAAAAGAGTTTATTGAAAGATGGGCTCAGGAGAATGGATCATTTGGAATTGAGAAAGTTCCACAGGGTGTTAGAACTGAAACGGTTCCTCTCGGAGAAATTAAGAAACTGTCAGAAAAGAGGATGCTGATATTTGACGAGTCTTTGATGAGTTTCTGTATGGGCCATTGCATAACATTGGAAGATACAAACGGAAACAGAAAGCTGTATAAGAAACGATACGAAGACAAAATTGATAACGTCTCAGCATTGATGGATGCGCTTGTTGCTTACAAAGTTAATAAAGATGCATTCGAATAGGAGTAATGGTTATGTATGTAAAAATAAAGAATAAGGACGGGACCATGTCACTGGTTCATTCTGACTTATGTGGTGACCATCTGGAACATTATGGACTGCCGAGACGGTCTGGCCGTTACAAGTATGGATCAGGAAAAGATCCGTATCAACATTCCGGAAGAAGAGCATCGCATCTGGAGTCAAAATCAGATCGGCTTGCGTCTAAGATGAAGAAACAAACTTCTCAGAAGACAAAGTCACGTATATCCAATTACGAACGAAAAGCTTCAGAAGCTATGGCTAAAAGAGTCAAGTTCAAAGAAAAGGAAGAGGCAAAACGAGTCAAACGTGACCATGCTCTTACGGATATTGGATATACCGGAAATCTTCAAAAAGCTGAACGAGCTCGGAAGAAGGCAAACCGTTATGGAAAGAAAGCTGCTAAGTACACCAAGAAGGTTGAAGCCATCAAACGGCGTACAAACAAAACTGCAGAAAAGAAGAAAACGGTAGATGCTGAGTTAGCTTCTATCCGTGGTGCAAAATACGTTCAAAAACTTAAAAAGAAACAGAAAGGATGGTAATATGAGTAATTCTGTATATTACAAGGCCACCGATGAGGACGGAAACACTGTTCTCAGACATAGCTGGAAAAAGCACAAATACTTATACATTAAAAATGGTAAGTATGTCTACCCAGAAGACGTTAAAAAATCGTCTGTTCCATACAAAGGCCCAACATCAGCAATGCAGGCACAGAAAGCTCAGCATGAGAAGGATTTCCAGAAACGTGTTAGAGCTATGAATGCTAACACTGTAGCTAAGAAGAATGCTGACATGGTTAGAAAGAAACAGATCGCTGCTAATGTTAAGAAACAGAACGCTCCTTCGACAAAAGTTAAGAAAGCAGCAAACTTCGCTAAAAAGGTAGCAACCAGAGATGCAGTTGCAAAGACAGTAGCAGCAAGATATCTTCTGGATAAAGCTTCAAAATCCCCAACAGCAAATGCTGCAAGGGCAAAAGCAAAGTCTGTAATTTCAAAGGGTGAGTACAAAGTTACAAGAGCTGGACAGAAACTTGCTCGTGATGTTAAGAAGACTGGTGCATATAAGAAAGTAAGAAAAGCTACGTCAACTGCTAGAGGCCGTGCAATGACTTCTGCAGAAGCACGCAATAAGGCAAATTCTGTCAGATCAAAGGCAGAGTACAAAATTGAACGAGCTGGTCAAAAGCTTGCCAATGATGCTAAACCTTATGCAACATCGGTAAAGAAGAATGTTAACAAGGCATATAAGTCAGCTAAGAAAGAATACAATAGAGTTTCTAGATATGCCAGCAAAACTTACAAATCAGCTAAGAAGAAAGCTAAGAAGAAAGCTAAGAAAGTAAGCAGATCTTTCAATAAAGCTAAGCGCGCAGGCAAAGCTTATCTGGATTACCTTACTAAATAAGGAGATTACTTATGGGTTTTATGAACAGATTAAAGCATGGTTGGAATGCATTTATGAACAAAGATCCAACAGCGTATCAAAATGGAACTGGTCTTGGTGCAGTGAACTATGACAATCCATCTCGTCCTAGACTTACGATGGGAAATGAGCGGTCAATCGTTACAACGATCTACAATAAGATATCCGTAGATGCCGCAGCAATTGACGTAGAACACGTCATGCTAGACGCAGACAAACGCTTTACCGACGACGTTGAGGATGGGCTTAACTACTGTTTAACAATGGAAGCCAATATTGATCAGACATCGCGAGCATTTAAACAGGATATTTTCCTGAAACTTCTTGACGAAGGATGCGTTGCTATAGTTCCGATTGATACGACTATGGACCCCGTGCATGGCAACGTTTACGATATTCAGACGATGCGTACAGCAAAGATAATCAATTGGTATCCGCGCCATGTTAGAGTGCGAATCTACAATGACCACACTGGTGAATTCGAGGAAATGGACCTTCCAAAGAAAATGGTCGCGATCGTTGAAAATCCATTCTATGCAATTATGAATGCACAGAATTCAACGGCGCATCGACTGAAAAGAAAGCTTGCAATTCTCGATTTCATAGATGATCGAAGTGGATCTAATAAGCTTGATTTGATTATTCAGTTGCCATATACGATAAAGTCCGAAGCAAAAAGAGCTCAGGCTGAAGAACGTCGTAAAGAGCTTACTGAACAATTGGCAAGCTCGGAATATGGTATTGCGTATATAGATTCGACTGAACATGTCACTCAGTTGAATCGTTCAATTGAAAACAATTTACTCAAGCAGGTAGAGTATTTCACAAATTTGTTATTTTCTCAGCTTGGAATGACGGTGGAGATTCTCAATGGCACAGCAGATGAGAATGCAATGAATAACTACTACAATAGTATAGTTGAGCCAATACTTGCAGCAGTCGTAGATGAGATGAATCGTAAATTCTTAACAAAGACTGCCAGGACCAAAGGGCATGCAATTAAATATTTCAGAGATCCATTCAAATTGGTGTCTACTACGAATCTTGCAGAGCTCGCTGATAAGTTCACGAGAAACTGTATAATGACATCTAATGAATTCAGACAAGTAATTGGATTAAGGCCAGTGGATGATCCTAAGGCAGATACGCTGACGAACAATAATATTTCGGCGTCGAACACTGAATTGGATCAGATGTATAATACAAATTCTGCTGACGAGGAAACAGAAGAACAATAAAGGAGGAATTCAAAATGGGAGTTAAACGCTCAAAGTATGCCGATTGCGACTTTAAGGGCTGGGCTACAAAGTTTGGTATTCTTTGCGCTGATGGAAGAATTATTCAGCATGGTGCTTTTGATGATATCGATGGCGCTAAAGTTCCATTAGTGTATAACCATGATCACGGTAACATTAATAGTGTGCTTGGGCATGCTTATATGGAATGCCGAAAAGATGGTATTTATGCGTACGGATATTTCAACGGTTCAGATAATGGTCAAATCGCGAAAGATGCTGTTCAGCACGGAGATATGGATTCGCTTAGCATTTGGGCTAATCATCTTCAGCAGCGTGGGCCATATGTTCAGCATGGTGAAATTAAAGAACTTAGCCTTGTTCTTGCAGGAGCAAATCCAGGAGCATACATTGAAGATGTTGCCTTAGCACATGGCGACACAATTGACAATGATGATTATGAGGCATATATTTATTCGGGAGAGTATCTTGAGATTATGCACTCAGATGAGAAAGGAGAAGACGAAGTGGCTAATAAGAGCATTCAGGATGTCGTTGATACAATGACGCCAGAACAGAAGGATGCTTTCTACATGGCTGTAGGAAGTGCATTAGCAGAAGATCCTAACGCTCTCGAAGACGAAGATGAATACGAGGACGAGGATGAAGAGGATGACGACGATTCCGAAGAATATGAAGAGGAGGATGACGACGAAGATCCTGACAAAGATGATGACGATTCCGAAGAATATGAAGAGGAGGATGACGACATGGGTGCAATCGCGCATAACTTATTTGAAGGCAACAATACAGACAATACAGACAACAGAGACGTTCTGTCCCACAGCGAAATGCAGGAGATTATCGAGGACGGTAAGAGATATGGCTCTATGAAAGAATCATTCCTTGCTCATGGTATTACAAATATTGAGTACCTGTTCCCGGATGCCAAAAATTTAAACACACCACCTGAGTTCGTTGCAAGAGACCAGGGATGGGTAACCGAAGTAATGAACGGTGTACATCATACACCATTCTCAAGAATTAAGTCTACATTTGCAGACCTGCGTGAGGATGAAGCTCGTGCAAGAGGTTACATCAAAGGTAAGCTGAAGAAGGAGGAAGTATTCTCATTACTGAAGAGAACAACCACCCCGCAGACAATCTACAAGAAACAGAAGATTGATCGTGATGATGTAATTGACATTACAGATTTCGACGTAATTGTTTGGCTGAAAGCAGAAATGAGAATGATGCTGAACGAGGAAATTGCAAGAGCAGTCCTGGTTGGTGATGGACGTCTTACATCCAGCGATGATCACATCAAAGAGGACAACATTCGTCCAATTTGGAAAGATGCCGATCTCTACACAATTAAGTACCCTATTGCAATTACAAAAGAAACAACCGCAGCTGAGAAGGCTACAGCATTTATCGAGGCCTGTGTAAGAGCACGTATCGACTACAAGGGTTCTGGCAATCCGAAGCTGTTCGCTCCAGAGTCAATCATTACTGAGTGCTTGCTGCTGAAAGATAAGAACGGCCGTATCATCTATGACAACATTGACAAGCTGGCTACAGCATGCCGTGTATCTAAGATCGTATCCGTTCCGGTTATGGAAGGTCTTACTCGTGTGGACAAGACTGACACATTAACTCTTCAGGGTATTATCGTAAACCTGCAGGATTATAACATCGGTGCAGACAAGGGCGGAGCTATCAACATGTTCGATGACTTTGACATTGATTACAACGCTCAGAAGTATCTTATCGAGACACGTATCTCTGGTGCGTTAATCAAGCCATTATCAGCTATTGCAATCGAGACAAAGATCCCAACAGCAGATCTTAGCAAGACAGTTTCTGGCCAGAGCGGCAACTAATCAAAATGGGAGGAAATGATCGTGAATAGATGGTGCGGTAAGATCGGCTTTGCAGAACAAGTGGAAACAGCCCAATCAGTTTGGACTGAGGAAATAACCGAGCGTACATATAGAGGAGATATTCTTCGTAATACGAGACGTCTTCAGGATTCGCAGCAGATCAATAGCAATATTTCAATCTCTAATCAGATAAGTGTAGTCGGCGATGCCTATATACGCGATCATTTCATTAACATGAGATGGATTGAGTTTATGGGGGCTAAGTGGAAGGCAACAGAAGTTGATGCTTCGCAGGCCCCTAGACTTATAATAACGTTGGGAGAGCTGTGGAATGAGGACGAGACTTGACTTTGATAGATATTTAAAAGATATCGTTGGAGAGGGTGTCAATGTATATTTCCAGCCCCCTTCTAATGTATCCGGTGCTGGGCAAAAAGTTATAAAAAACATAAAATACCCAGCTATAATATATTCTGTTGATGATTATAATATTCGATCAGCAGATAATAAAAATTATAGCGTTGATAAAGAATACGCAGTAGAAGTGGTAACTAAAGACCCGGATAGTACATTGATTGATAAGATAGTGGAGATGCCCACTGCGAGATTCAATAGATCTTACTTATCAGATGGCATGTATCATTCGGTCTTTGTAATTATATTTTAAAGGAGGAAAAACATGCCTAAATTAACATGGGACAAAACCGGAGAACGTAAATACGAAACTGGTGTAGATCATGGCGTTATTTACCCGATTATTGACGGAGAATATGGCGCTGGTTCTGCGTGGAATGGTCTTACCGCAGTTACAGAATCTCCATCTGGAGCAGAAGCATCTGCTGTATATGCTGATAACACGAAGTATCTTAGCATCATGTCAGCAGAAGAGTTTGGAGCTACAATCGAAGCTTATACTTATCCAGAAGCATTTGACAGGTGCAACGGTACAGCCGAGATTAGTAAGGGAGTTACTATCGGCCAGCAGAACAGAGATACATTCGGCTTCTCTTATCGTACCCTGATCGGTAATGATGTAAAGAGTAATGATTATGGCTACAAGATTCATATCATTTACGGAGCTAAGGCTTCTCCATCTGAGAAAGGCTTCCAGACAGTAAATGATTCACCAGAGGCAATTTCGTTCAGTTGGGAATTATCAACAACCCCAGTTACAGTTGACGGATTCAAGCCTACTGCTCATCTCGAGATTGATTCCACAAAGATCGAAGCTATCAAGATGAAGAAGATTGAGGATGCTTTATACGGCACAGAAAGTACAGAAGCTAAGTTGCTGCTTCCGGATGAGATCATTAACCTTTTAAAATAACAGACCCGTCACTGGACGTCTATGCAACTCCTATTACAGGAGAAGACGACCTGCTTGGAAAGAAGGCAACTGACCTTCAGTCCAATATCAAGGTCAATGAGAGTACTGGAGTGATTTCTGGTACTCTTAACTACGTGACGGGCTATACAGGATTCAGCAGTAAAGTTGACGAACAGAGTGGTAATTACATCGCTCTTGATATTGCTCCAAAGAGTGGTTTCCCTGAATCATTAACAGTTGAAGTTAAGGGCGGAACATCTGGTCCATCTAAACTTCTCCAGTCTGATCATCAGGCAGTTCTTAAGATCAAGGACACTAATAAGCAGTCCATCTTGATTAAAGCAACTAACAAAGACGCGACAGAAACAAAAGAATACTTACTTACAGGTGTAACACTTAAAACAGAATAAAGTTTTTCCTAGTCTGCTGAAATATGCAGACTGGGATTTTTAAGAATGAAAGGAGATTAAATTATGTTTATCAAAACTATTAATTACAAGGACTTTGACGGAAATGAGAGATCTGAAGATTTCTACTTCAATCTTACTCAGAGTGAAATTTTAAAATTGGAAACAAGCCTTAACGGGGGCTTAACATCATATATGAGCCTTATGGTGCAGAAACAGTCTCAGCCGGATATCATGAATATTTTTGAGAAGATTATTGACGCATCTTACGGAATCAAATCTCTTGACGGCCGTACATTTACAAAGACTCCTGAAGCACTGGCAGAGTTCAAGGCTACTGCAGCATATGACAAGTTCTTTATGGAAATTTGTATGGACGAAGCAAAAGCTTCCGAGTTTCTGCTTAATATCATGCCTGACGATGTAAATGACAAGATCAAGAAAGCAGCGGAATCCGGAGTCTATGACGATGCTACATTAAGCGATGCTCAGAGAAAAGCGATCTCAGCAGCAATGGCGGAAGTAGCAGGATCTGTGGCTGCAACTGATGATGCTGTGAAAGAAGGAAACTAAGGAGATAATTATGCTCGAATTAATTCTTCCCGGATATGAGCCATTTGATCAAGAAACTCAAACTTTTGGAAAGGTTGTAAAACCTACTAAGATTAAGCTCGAGCACTCCTTAATAGCAATTTCAAAATGGGAGCAAATATGGCATAAGCCATTGCTGAAACTCATGGATGAAGGAACTCTAACGGATGAAGAGTTTTTTGATTATATGTATTGCATGATAGTTGGGTCTTTCGATAAGGTCGAATTCTTTAAACGGCTTGATGATCATTTACTTAAAAAAGTAACAGACTATATCAATGACCCAGCTACGGCATCTAGGGTTTTTACACTTGGAGATGATGACAAAGGAAAACCGGAGACGTTAACTAGCGAATTAATATATGCTTACCTAGCAATAGCTAGAATACCATTCGACCCTTGCGAGAAATGGAATATAAAGCGTGTATTTATGCTAATAGAATTATACACTGTAAAAACTAATCCACCTAAGAAAATGTCCAATGAAGAAATCCGAAGATGGCAAAAGAAAGAAAATAAACGAAGAAAAAAAGAATTACACACAAAGGGGTGACATTATGGCCAGAACACGAAAAGCGGCTGTTAACCTTATTAATTCTTGGGTTGGCAAAAATGAAAAAGATGGATCTTATAAATCCATTCTTGATATTTACAACAAACAGAAAACAAAACCAAGAGGCGTCACTATGAAACCTGGAATGGCATGGTGCGCTACGACTTGGTCCGCAGTAGCAATTGCCCTTGGATACACTGATATTATGCCTGTTGAGTGCAGTTGTTTCTACCTTATTAAAAGGGCACAGAAAATGGGTTGCTGGAAAGAGAATGATAACTACATTCCTAAAATTGGAGATGCTTGTCTTTATGATTGGCAGGACAATGGGGTTGGAGATAACAAAGGAACTCCAAAACACGTTGGCATGGTAACATATGTCAATAAGAAAGAAGGATACTTTGTTGTAACGGAGGGAAATTATAAAGACGCTGTTAAGAAGAGAACTGTCAGTATTAATGGAAGATTTATACGCGGATTCATTACTCCGAAATACGACGCAGGCCAGCCAAAAAATAATACAAGTGCAAATCGCCATGCTGGGAAAGACGTCAAAACGGTAGCTAGAGAAGTTATCGCTGGGCAATGGGGAGAAGATTACAAATCGAATCTTAAAGAAAAGCATTATAATGTTGACGCAGTTATGAAAGAAGTAGATGCAGTAATTAACACTCCATGCGGTTTAACGACCACTACCTGTTCGGCAGCATATAAGAGCAATATTTATAAGAACTCGTATAAAACTTCTAAGAAAGTACCTATGCGCATTGACGCTGGATGGAACAAAAAGCTCATGATTGAAATTCCAGCCGGCAGAAAGGTTGAATGCTATGGATATTTCAATAAGTATAAAAAATCAGTATGGCTGCTTTGTGTTGCAACTATTAAAGGAAAGAAGTATACGGGGTTTGTAGAATCTTCTGCGTTAATTAGATAAGGAGAAATGACATGATCAGATGCAAACTTGAGGGTAACTTTAAAAAGCTCGATAATTATTTCGAAAAACTTTTGGAAGGCGTTAACGTTGGTATATTAAACAAGTACGGACGTGAAGGCGTAGCTGCCCTCAAGGCTGCAACTCCTGTTGACACTGGAGTAACAGCAGCATCGTGGTATTATGAAATAGTTCGTGGCAATGGGTCAGTAAGTTTGGTTTTTAAAAATTCTAATGTAGTGAACCATGCGAATATAGCTATTATTCTACAGTATGGGCATGGAACTAGAAATGGTGGATATGTTCAGGGGGTTGACTATATTAACCCGGCTTTAAAGCCGGTATTCGATAGGCTAGCTAAAGATGCTTGGAAGGAGGTCACTGGATAATGGGTAAAGTTATTGAAGATGACGTTGTTCGAATGCAATTCGAGAATGGACAATTCGAGAAAAAAATCCGTCAAAGTCAAAAATCTATAGAAGCTCTTAAGAAAAGCATCGATTTTAGTGAGTCTGGAAAGAGTCTTGCTAAATTTCAAAATGAGACCAAAAAGTTCAACATGGACGGAATGGGCAGAGCGGTAGAAGCGGTTCAAGTTAAGTTTTCGGCTATGGATACAATAGCTATGAGCGTTTTAAACCGGCTTACAAATGCTGCTATAAATGCTGGCAAGAGGATAACGTCTGCTTTAGCATTTGATGGAATGTCTGACGGATGGAATGAATATAAACTGAAGATGAATTCGATCCAGACAATTATTACGTCTACTGGAGAAAGCTTACCTACAGTTAATAAGTATCTCGACGAGCTCAATAAGTACTCAGATAGAACAATTTATTCGTTCTCAGACATGACCGCAAATATCGGTAAGTTTACAAACGCCGGTGTAGGTTTGAAGGATGCAGTTGCGGCAATTAAGGGTGTTTCGAACGAAGCAGCTATTTCAGGTGCAAATGCAGAGCAAGCATCGCATGCCATGTATAACTTTGCTCAGGCATTATCTGCTGGATATGTAAAATTAATTGACTGGAAATCAATTGAAGTAGCGAATATGGCCACTATGGATTTCAAGCAGAATTTGCTTGATACTGCTGTTGCTCTAGGTACAGTTGTTAAAAAGGGTGAAGACTACTACACCACAACTACAAATGCTAAAGGAGCTACATCTGACGCATTCAATGCTACAAAAAACTGGAACGATAATCTTCAGTATCAGTGGATGACTACTGACGTACTCATTCAAACGCTTGGTAAGTATACGGATGAAACAACCGAATTAGGACAAAAAGCGTATGCTGCAGCTTCGGAATTCAAAGATGCCGGACAGATGTTTGCTGCTTGGAAAGAAGCGATCGGATCTGGATGGGAGCATACATGGGAAACAATATTCGGTAACTTCGAAGAATCCAAAAAGCTTTGGGGATTTATAGATAGCATAATCGGTGATTATATCGTAAAAACGTTTGCTGCTAAGAATGCTACTCTAGATGCCTGGAAGAAAATGGGTGGCCGCAATTCATTAATGCGTTCATTCACAAATACTCTAGCAGCAGCTGTTGCAGTATTAGATACTTTCAGGGTTGCTTATAGAGCTATCTTCCCAGAAAAGAATGCAAAAGAAATAAAAAATATAACCGATGCATTTGAAGCTTTCACTAAGAAACTAATAATGTCTAGGGATAAGGTCGATAAATTATACAGGACATTGAAAGGTTTTTTCACAATTGTCAAGATTGTTAAAAATGTTCTTGGAGTAGGACTTAAGACAGCCTTACAGGTAGTTTCTAAATTGTTGGGTATATCTGTAAATAGTATACTCGACCTTACAGCGGTTCTAGGTGATGGAATTGTACAGTTTGAAAAGTTTGGAAATATTTCAGGTATAGCTGCTAAGAGTGTCGATCTCATATCATCAGCAATAGCATTTGCCATCAAAAATATTGAGTACTTTGCAAAAGCGATTTGGAATTGGAAAGGAACACAGGAAGTAATAAAATTCTTAGACGATCTTATAGTTAAAACGTTGTGGCCAGACATAAAAGAATTTGGTGAAAATGCCGGAAATATGATCGATGATTTTATAGACCACTGCGAAGAAGTTGGTCATATAGATTTCAAAGCTTTGCTTAGTACTATTATTGGGATAGGTGCTATTGCGAAAGATAGTTTTGGAGGCGCTGGAAATTCCATAGATTCATTTACGTCGAAACTGTATTCGCTTAGATCTAAGATTACTGGATATTTTAAAGGTTGGACGGATCAAGCAACTGGATTTAAGAAAACGATGATTGACACATTTGATGGGGTGTTTTCATTTGTTAAAGACAAATCTGGAAAAGTTAATACTGCTAACATATTGACTATTTTGTTGGGCGGCGTTTCAGTAAAAGCTCTTTATAATCTTTCTAAATTGTTAGAGGTGCTTACAGATAGATTCGGTGGTTTATTTGCATTACCGGCAGCAATAGGTAACAGTTTTATTAAACTAATGAATCAAGGAGCATTAACTCTTAAAACTTGGCAAGATTCTATCAAAGCCGATATAGTTATTAAGATTGCAAAAGCTGTAGCTATATTAGTTGGGTCCATAGCTTTGTTAACTGTGTTACCTCAGGATCGAATCGAAGGTGCCGTTGTTTTGATAGGTATATTGGGAGCAGCGTTAACGGCATTTGCTTACGCGATCGGTTCTATTTCAACAGAAAAGTTAGCAAAGGGATTTTCTGGTGTTTCAGCAATGGTCATTTCTATTGCTGGAAGTATTTTACTAATGACTGTTGCACTTGAGAAACTTCAAAATGTGACCATTAATAAATCCATGGCAATTAATATTGGAGTAATTACAGGGCTTGTAGGAGTTATTACAATATGCTCAGGAGCTTTAACAAAGTATACAATGGGTGCAAATGCTAAATTAGCAGCCGCTGGAGCCCTTCAAATTGTATCTTTAGCAGCCTCTTTGCTACTGATGGTTAAAGCTATAAAAGGGTTGTCTAATTACAATATTGAAGATGCTGGGAGCACTATTGGTGCTTTAGTATTGGCTGTTGGATCATTATCAGTTCTTATGATTGCTGTTGGAAAAGCGAACGCTTTAGGCGGAACTAGAGGAGCACTTACATTATTAAGCTCTGTAGTGGCAATATATGGATTAGCTAAAGTGATGTCTAAAATTTCTAATATGGATTTTAGCTCCATGAAGAAAGGATGGAAACAATTTGTAGTAGTATTTGGAACGATGATGCTACTATTCAAGGCATCTGCTAAAGCCGGTCCTAATGCATCTAAAGCAGCTGTATTATTGCTAGGATTTACTGTTAGTCTACATGTTTTACTTGCTGCGTTTGAGAAATTACAGAAGTATGATTTTAAGACAATGGCTAAATGCATAACAGATCTAATTGCATTGATGATACCTATTGGAAGTCTAATTAAGGCTAGTGCTAGCGCTGGACAATATGCTGCTAGAGCTGGCGTTATGATGATGACTGTTGCTGGTTCTATTGTGATTTTAACTGCAGCTATAGCTATATTATCCGGTCTTGACCAGTCAAAAATGGCAGGAGCGACCGCAGCTGTTGATTCCATAATCTTATGCATGTCAGCTATGATCAAAGCTGGCGATGTATCAATTGATGCTAAGAAGTCTGTAATAGTCGCTGCTTTAGTCGTTGGTGAAATAGCTGGAGTTATTGCCTTATTGGCTCAATTAGATCCAACCGGAGTTATTGCAGGATCAGCAGCAATATCGTTGCTTTTAGGTGTATTTACACTATGTTTAAAAGGGTTCTCTGGTGTTGGAAAGGTTCGCGCTAGTGTTCTTTTAGCTGGTGCAGTTCTTTTGGAAATAGCTGGCGTTATTGGGATGCTGGCTCAATTGGACTGGAAACGATCGCTGGCAGCCTCTGCAGGATTAAGTATGGTTTTATTATCTGTATCCGCATCAATGTTGATACTTCAAAACGTTCCGATTGCTGGGGCTATAACTGCGCTAGGCAGTTTCTCAATATTTATCGCTGGACTTGCCGCCATTATAGCTGTGCTAGGAGGGCTTAATAAGATATCAGGATTTCAGGATTTCATGAATGGCGGAGTTCAAATACTAGAACTACTAGGTGAAGGTTTAGGAAAACTAGTCGGCGGAATTATATCCGGAGTTGGTCAGGGAGTTACAGACGGGCTACCACAAATAGCTACAAATCTATCAGACTTTGCAAATAATCTGCAACCATTCTTATCAACGATGGGTAATGTAAATCCGGAAATAGGCTCGTCTATGTCTGTGTTAGCAGGATGCATTGTTAAAATAGCCGGAGCAGAGATTGTTAATGCCATTTCGACGTTTATAAATCTTGGGAAAGATCCAATTCAGAAATTTGCTTATCAGCTTCAGTATCTTGGTGCTGGCATGAAAGCATATGGCGATCAGGTAGCAGGCGTCAATCCTGAAACAGTTAAGGGCACCGCAATAGCGGCTAAAACTCTAGTTGAATTAGCGAATGCTATACCAAGATCTGGAGGATTAGCTCAACTGTTAGCTGGGGCAAAGGATCTCGCTGATTTTGGATTATCTCTTATACCGTTTGGAGCAGCATTTTCAATATATGCTACAGAAGTCGCTAACATAAATCCTGGGGTAATTAAAGGAACATCTTCTGCAGCTCAAACATTAACTGATTTAGCGAATGCTATACCTGAAGCTGGTGGATTAAAACAGCTACTGACAGGATCTAAAAGTTTAACTTCATTCGGATTATCTCTTATACCGTTTGGAGCAGCATTTGCTACTTATTCTAGTCTAGTTGCCGGAGTTAATACGGACACCGTAAAAGCAACATCTGCGGCAGCAATGACGATAACAGAATTTGCAAATTCAATCCCTAAGTTAGATGGTATGAAAGAGTGGTTCGTAGGGGGCTCTGAAGATTTAGGAACTTTTGGTAAGAGCATGGTATCATTTGGTAAGTCATTTGCAAAATACTCTGACACTGTATCTAAAGTCGATACTGAATCGATAAAGGCAACGTCATCGGCTGCAATGACAATTACAAAATTAGCAGGAACAATACCGAGTTTGGATGGTATGAAAGAGTGGTTTGTTGGAGGCTCACAGGACTTAGGAACTTTCGGTAAGAGTATGGTCTCATTTGGTAAGTCATTTGCTGAATACTCTAAAACAGTATCCGGAATCGATACCTCAACTATAACAGCTACATCTGCCGCAGCTACATCCATTGCAAAATTGAATGATGATCTACCAGAAGCAACTTCTGCTAAGAGTATACTCTTTGGCGGGAACAAGGAGAGCTTAAAGAAATTCGGAAAGAATCTTGTATCGTTTGGCGAGAGTTTCGTCAGCTTCTCAGCAACAATAAAAGGAGTCGACACATCTAACGCTGGAACTATTGCTAAGCAATTATCTGATTTCATTAATTCGTTAAATGGAATTAAGGGCGGACTAGATAAAAAAGTCAAAGACATGAACAAAGCATTTAAGGCTTTGGGTAAGACATCCCTAAAATCTGTGCAGAATGGATTCGAATCAAAATCGGGGGATTTCGAGAAGGTTGGTTCTAAGGTTGTTGGATGGATCTCAGCTGGAATGAAAAACAATAGCGAAGATATGAAGTCTCCGTCATCAAGTGTGGCCAAGAAATTCTTGAAGTACGTCACTGATGCATTTAAATCGGATACAGATACTACCGATGGATTTAACTCAGTGGTAAATAGCGCTCTTAGTACAGCTAAAAGAACATTTAATGATTATAATTCAAAATTCAAAGACGCCGGTTCATCATTAGCCAAGCACCTTGCTAGTGGTATGAGATCTAATTCTAAAGATTTTAGTACGGCTGGCGCTAATGCAGCTATAGGATTTATGAGTGGGGCGAAGAACAAGAGCTCAGATGTATACTCGACGGGTGTTTCATTGGGTAATCAATTGCTTAAGGGAATGAAGAGTAAAAAATCTCTTGACGAGCATTCGCCTTCCAAGAAAACCAATAAGATTGGTGCTTATGCTGGAGAAGGACTTGTTAAAGGTGTCAAATCTAAAGCTGGAGATGTTGAGCTTGCGGGAATTGATATGGGACGAGGAGCTTTGCTAGGCGCTGGAAAAGGAATAAAAGACGGCGCTAAGAAAGCTCAAAAAACAGTTACAGGATATGTCAAGGGAATTAAGAAATCCATTAGTAAATCGGTTGGAAATAAAGACGTTGATGGCGTCATGAAGACCGTAAATGGTATTCTTAATGCAGGCAACAGTACGTTTTCAGACCAAATGGATAAAACGACAAAAGACATTATCAAAAATGCTAACAAAACTGGAGCTGGCGTAACTAGTGCATATGATAGCACTTCTAAGAAAATTACAGGTAGGTCTAAGAAGAACAGCAAGAAAGCAAAGATCAAGATGACCAAAATCATAAAGGTCGCTTATCAGTTTGGAAAGACTTTCGACAAAGCTGTAAGCTCGTTTAATAAAACTCCTTATGAGACGATTACTAAAATCTCTAAGAGTTTAGGAAAAGAGCTTCTAAAGACAACACCTAAGCTTAAGACACTTAGCAAAGCTACTAAAACTGCCGAAAAAACTATCAAGAATTTTGCTATTGCACTGTATAAGGAATCGGATCAGTATAAAGAAGACACTAAGTCTGTTAAGCAACACGAGGCCGCTTTGAAGAAACTTCTTAAGACACAAGATCGTTTAAAGAAGGGCCTTAGCGCTTCAGGCAAGAAACTTAGCAAAAAGAATCTAAATTCAGCCATTAAGGAAAACAACACAGCGATTAAAAATGCTGCAAAACAGCTGAAAGAAGATCAAAAGACTATCCAGTCTAATATTAACTCGACATTCAAAGAATACAGGAACAATATCATTAACTCGATAAAGGAATATACTAAGTTTACGAATATTGCATTCGATAACTCTAGGAACATATTCTCCGAATTCTCTGATTCTATGGACGATGAGATGAGTACAGTTCTTAAGAACATGGAAAGTCAGGTTGATGGTTATCAGGAGATGAAGGATAACCTTGCGAAATTATCCAAGAATGGTCTTAGTAAAGGACTTATTGATACTCTTAAAGGTATGGGAGAATCTGGTTATGCATACATAAAATTATTTGCAAATGCTTCAAAAGAAGAAATCGACAGAGCGAACAAAGCGTATGCAGAAGCCAGCAAACAAACGAAAGAAGATATTATAGCTTCTTATAAGCAGACTTATCAAGATGCTGTTAAGTGGAAGAATTCTATTAAGAAGATGCTTAATCAGGGTTGGGATATTCGCCTAGTTCAGGAATTGGTTGATGAAGGTCCTGGAAACCTTAGTAAAGTATTGGAAATGCTTACCTTTTCAGATGAAGAACGTAAAGAAATAAACAATGTGTATGTTAAGAATCTTAAACTTCAGAAATCTGGAGCTAATGATATTATCAAGTCATTTGCTTTGAAGAAAGAGAAAGAAGCGGCCAAGAAGAAAGCTAAGAAAGCTGTTAAGAAAACAGCCAAAGACGTCAAGAAAGACGTAAAAGAAATTCCTAATGCTGTTTTAGAAGCAGCTAAGGAAATGGAGAAAAACCTCAAGAAGATAAATAGCGATTGGGACGATGCAAAGAAGAAAATCGAAGATACTGCAAAGTCTATGACAGAATCTGTAAAGAGCAGTCTTGATAGTTTCACATCGTTTGTTAATTTCGACATTTCAAGTTCTACGGATTACTTTACGAGATACGAGGAAGTAGTAAATGATCTCGGCAATGACACCATTATCGATCGTATGTGGTCACAGGTTAATGCCGAAAAGAGAGTAATCGAAGGTCTCGAGGAACTAAAGAATATGGGATTTGCAGATGGATTGCTGGATTATCTTAAGAGTCTAGGGACGCAAGCAATACCGTATATCGAGGGATTCAGACTTGCCACGGCTGATCAGATTGATCGAACAAATGCAGTATTCAAAGAGAAGATGCAAATGACAAAAGATCAAATTTTACAGCAGGCAAAGGATAATATGGAATCTGTTAAGAAATGGCGAGATGAAATTGTTGTGTTGTCGAAAGAGCTTGACCCAAGGCTATTGCAAGAGTTGATAAACAAAGGCTTGGACGGAGCAGATATCGTCGATGCGTATTTCCAAATGACACCAGATGAAAAGAAGCAGATAAATCAGTATTACAAAGATACATTATCTATGAACGAGGAAGTTTCTAAAGAAGTATCTGATTCGTACAAAGAAGCAGGTCTAGGAGCTGTCAATTCCATGTATCAGGGAATGATTGATGCTGCTACAGGCAAGGATGTATCTTCTAAGAAAGGCTCATCTAGGAACCTCAAAGGATCTGCAGCGACAAAAACGGTTAATGCGGTAGCTAAGTCATTTGACGAAGTACTTAAAAAAGATACGTCATTCAAGTCTTCAGGTAAGAAAGCTGGAAACCAGTTTAAAGCCGGAATCGACTCAGCTTCCGAAGGGGTTGCAAAGTCTGCAAAGCAATCAGCCAAGAAGGCTTGTACAACCTTTACGAATTACGCAGAAACAAACTTCAAGAAAGCTTTTAAATCTGCCGGAACATCTCTTGGTTATTGCTTTGCTTTAGGTCTTGCTGCAACAACGGTGTTAACAGCTGTAGAATCTTCTTGTAAATCAGTGGTAGATAAAGCATTATCTTCGTTTTCAAAAGGCAGCGGTAAAGCATCTTCTAAAGGAAGCGCACTTGGTAATTCATTTGCTGAAGGGATTAGAGGAGCTATACCATCCGCTGTTAGTGCTGCTCAGGAATTAGTTGACGCTGTGAACGCAGTACTGTCTAAGATAAGTATGCCTAGTTTAAGTGCCAGTGTTAACACTTCGAATCTGTCGTCAATGGTTAGTAGCGGAGTGACATCAGCTACGGGATCTTCTGTAGCAGGAGCTAGTGCCGGTTTAGCAACTTCTATAGCTAGTGGAATAGCCGGAAGTGTGCTCGGAAAAGGTAGCGGTCTTAGCAAAGCTTTGGCGGAATTACGGAATAGCGGAAGTGGTAAAACTGGTCGCGCTCTAAAAGGATCTAGTACCAATGTAACTAACAACTATACATTCAACCAGACTAATAATTCGCCTGTAGCATTATCTAATAAAGAGATATATCGACAGACAAAGAACCAGTTTAGTCAATTAAAGGGGGCTCTTAAATGATAAAGAAAGTAATCGTTACTAATTATTTAGGGGAATCCCTAGAAATGGAACTAGCTAGGCCTGAGGTTTCGGGTCTAGCTATAACAGATATCGAAGGTTTAGGGCCAGTTAAGGCAACTATCAACACTAGTGAGATAGCGACCGGAGATGGAGCATTATATAATAGTGCTAAACTTGAAACTAGAAATATAGTTATGACTCTGGATTTTAGATTCGGAACAGATATCGAAACCATTAGGCATACTACATATAAGTATTTCCCTATCAAGAGATACCTCACGTTGACATTTGTAACGGATCAGAGATCTCTTGATGCTTTCGGTTATGTAGAGTCAAATGAACCTGATATATTCCAGGCTCATGAAACTACTCAAATCTCCGTAATTTGCCCAGACCCATACTTCTATGCAACTAATGGAAAGACGCTTACATTATTTAGTGGCGTCAATCCTAAATTCGAATTTCCATTTGAAAACAATTCGTTAACTGAAAAGCTCATAAACTTCGGCGATATTGTACATATGTATGAGAATGTAGTAACGTATAAAGGAGATGCTTCAGTTGGTATAACGATAACAATTCATGCGTTAGATACAGTAAAAGATATTGTTATCTATAACGCTAGAACTCGTGAAGTTATGAGAATAAATACTGACTTTATACAGACCTTAACCGGTCGAGCATATGGTGCTGGTGATGATATCATTATAAATACTAAGCGAGGAGAAAAGTCAGTTACATTACTGAGAGCCGGATTAACGACCAACATTCTAAACTGCTTAGGTAAAGGATCGAGCTGGTTCCAGCTGTCGAAAGGAGATAATATCTTCATTTACAATGCTACAGAAGGAGCAATGAGCATTCAGTTCAAGATTGAAAACGATACGATATACGAAGGAGTATAACTTATGGAAGGCGATTAATTCGAGGAGGTAAGCAATGGAAGCTACAATATTAAACTCAAGGTTTGAAAAAGTAGCCATTATTGACAGGTTCAAGTCCTTCATTTGGACTGATAGATATCAAGAGAATGGGGACTTTGAACTCTACCTCACTTTGGACATGGATGGAGTGTTTCCTTATCTAGTCAATGACTACTATCTTCAAAATGATGACTCAGTTCATATGATGATTATTCAGGGAATGCTCCTTGAAACAAATGCTACGGATGGACCAACAATTAAAGTTATAGGCTACTCTCTTGAGAGCTTGCTGAAGCGTAGAATAATATGGGACAATACTACACTTGGCGGAAATTTCCAAGATGGAATAGAGAAGCTTATAAATGACGCTATAATAGCGCCGTCAAAATCGGAAAGAAAGATTTCTAACTTTATATTCAAGAAGAGTACAGACAGTAGAATAACCGCTCTGACAATTGACGCAAAGTATGAGCAGCATGAAAACTTATACGAGGCAATAAACTCACTTTGCGTCGAGAAACAAATTGGGTTTAAAGTTACGTTAAATGAAAATAAACAATTTGAGTTTGAGCTGTACAAAGGCGTTGATAGATCTTATGCACAGCAATTAACTCCGTATGTTGTATTCAGTCCTTCATTTGAAAACTTAAATAACACATCTTATTTGGACAGTAAAGAAGATTACGCAAACGTTGCGTTAACTGTTGGAGAGGATGGGGATACACAAACATTATCCGGGAATCCGTTGAAGATTACTAAAGAAGTGACTAGGGACGGAGAAACTCAGGAACAGTTGAGCGGTATGCATCGATGTGAGATATATGTTGATGCTGGGTCGATTACTTCTGAGGATGAGGACCATAAAATGAGCGACGCCGAGCGACTGAAAGTAGTTGCTCAGAAGGGCAAAGAAGCTTTAGCTGAGAAACCACATACTATATCTATGGATGGAGATGTTGATCCTCATACTATGTTTGTATACGGACGAGATTTCAAAATGGGGGATGTAGTACAGATAGAAAACGACTATGGTATTAAAGGGACATCAACCGTGTCGGAATTTATTATGTCCCAAGATTCTAGTGGGGAAACTTCATACCCTACTTTTACAGACTTTGTAAGTGCCGATGATAATAGAATACCAGTAGGCTCTTAAAGAAAAAGATAAAGGAGGAAAAATATGAGTTTTGCGTCTGGATTTTTTAATTCCGTAGATCATGATAGATTATATGATGCTACCGACATTTCAAGATTATTTGATGGCTTGATTCGGGATGGAATATTTGCATCTATTGGCGACTGTCTTGTCGTAAAGCAGAGTAATCAGATGAATGTAACGGTTGGAACTGGACGAGCATGGTTTAATCATACTTGGAGTTATAACGATGCTCTTTATCCAGTGACGATTCCGCCATCAGAGATTCTTATGGATCGTATTGATGCAGTTGTTCTGGAGATCAACTCGGTTGAATCCGTAAGAGCAAACAGCATTAAATTAATTAAAGGTACACCATCGTCTACGCCAACCAAACCAGCATTGACGAATGCTAAAGAAGTTCATCAGTATCCATTGGCATACGTCACAGTTGGTAAAGAGGTTACGTCAATCAGGCAGGCGGATATTGAAAACTGTGTAGGGACGAGCGCGTGTCCATTTGTTACAGGAATTCTCGAGGTAATCAGCATCGAACAACTTATTCCTCAGTGGAAAGATATCTTGAATCGGTTCGTAGAAGAGAATACTGCAAACTTCAATACATGGATGAATGGAGAGAAGCAGGATTACCAGGCTTGGCTCACAGCCGCTAAGAAAGAGATTACGGATTGGCAAGCAACTTCAAAATCGGACTATCAGAAATGGTATGACAGTATTAAGAATGGCTACGACCAGTGGTTCGCTACGATTAAAGCCGCTTACGATGCTAACTGGTCTACGTTCCAGCAGTGGGAAAAGGCGTCCCAGACCGAGTTTGATAAGTGGTTTGAAAATATAAAAAACAAACTCGAAGGTGACCTTGGAGCTAAACTTACTCTGGAAGCAGAGAAGCTAGGTAAAGAGAAAGTATCGCTTATCGAGTCAACGAAAACGGATCTAACAGGTACTGTAGAAGCGCCGTTGATGATTGGCAAGGCTACCAGGAATTTATTACCTTATCCATACGTCAAAGCTAGCGGAAGCGTTTCGCATGGTGTAACTATGACATACACTAAAGAAGGAATAATTTCATTAGACGGTACTATATCCGGTGCTGTGCAACCTGGTTTTGTATTATATGAGCACGTCGAGAAGTTATTTAATAATACTATAAATACACTGTATGCTAAGTATGATACGACAATTAAAGGAACCTTACATACATTTTTTCAGATTTTTAAACATGGTATTTGGGTAGCTAATGTTGAGACTTTATCAAAAAATGATTACGACTGGACAAACCATAGTTGCAACTATGCAATTCAATATCATAAAACCACTGGTGATGTTCACGGGACCGTTTCTAATATTAGGATAGTAACTGACACCGATGATCCATTCGTTCCATATTCTGGTTATGATATTAAGACGATTGGAAAGAATCTGATTCCGTATCCATATTTTCATGGTTCATCGTATACTATGAATGGAGTAACATTTACTGTAGATTCAAATGGAGTAATACACGCTTCAGGAACAGCAGATGCTTCTACCGATGCGACTTTCGCACTATTTAGAACAATTCTTGTTCCTCGTCTAACGGTTGGCAATAAATATACAATTACGGCGAATGTAAAAAATGGAACAGCAAAAGTATTCTTAATAAACGTAACTGATAATGCTGTTACTGATATTGTTACCATCATTGCAAACAATAATACAGAATCGAAAACATTCACTTTTACAAGGGTCGAAGGCGCACTTGATAGTATGGGCGTGTCCGTTTTAAAAGGAACGACCGTAACCGACTGCCAAATTCAAGTTCAATTAGAAGAAGGAGAAACGGCTACAGATATAGCCCCATACCAATCATCAACCACGAAGATCGCTCAGGCTACAGAGTTCCCTAATTTCGATCTGAAATCCTTCGATGGAGCTACTCATATAATCTCTCCAGGAAATGTTCAGTCGTTTCACGCTGATGCACCGAATGGAAAATACCTGTTAGAGTCGATTAAGAAATCAGCAGAGTCTGGAGGCGTTAGTTATGGATCAACTAGACCGACCAATCCTAAACTTGGCGATTTGTGGGTTAATCCAGATCAATCAGATGTTTTACAGGTTTATAATGGGGAATATTGGGAAGGCGTCAACGGTCTATATTTAGGGCGTAATTTTCCATCTTCTCCGTACGCCGGCCAGTTATGCTATAACCCTAATAATAAAATGATGTATGTTTATATTCCATACGGTGGAGCATGGGGAGATCCTGGCTGGCTCGCTGTAGGATCGGAAGACCCGGGAGGATATCATTACGGTGCTTCTGCCCCGGCCAATACTAAGCTTCTGTGGATTGATACTTCAGGTGTGGCTAGATTCTACAATGGTTCTGCGTGGGCACCATTGGCAGCTACGTGGGGATAATTCAAAATGTGGGGTATAGATAATGTATTTATCGGGATTCGATCGTTTTACGAAAGACAAAGAAAAAACGAGATATAAAAAATCCCCGGGAGGAAAAATCAAATAAAGTTTTTAAAAAGGAGGGTGAAGATAATGCCTAATTTTCTTACCGCGGCAGAAATGAACACTCTTAAAGCCAAGGTAAAAACTGAAATGCAACGTAGAGCATATAATGGTTCTATGACTGGGTTTGCATCTGCATCGTACGACTTCTCCACAACTCCTACATCCGGAACTAAAGTCACAGCGGACCAAGGTAAAAAAGTAGTTGAGCCTTTATTGAATATTAAAGACCATGGTAATTTGAATACTGCCGATCTTAAGACGGGCTCTAAGATCCCATCATCGTTCAATAATGAATTGCTATCTTATACTGACTCATTATCTCAAGAGCCAATCGATGGGGCTACCTCTTCATGCCGAGGAGCATGCTCTGGACTATGCGTAGGGACGTGCGGCAGCACATGTAGCGGATGTAGCAGCTGTTCTGGCGGATGTAGCGGATCTGGTGGATCTGGTGGCAGCGGCTCGAGTGGCTGCGGAGGATGCTCTGGTAATTGCGGCGGGTGTAATGCTTGCTCTGGTTGCATAGGGTGTAGCAGTGGATGCCAAGGAGGATGTTCTGGATCTTGTGACGGGTGTGGGAGATCTTGTGCAGGGTGCAGTGGCTGTGATGGATCTTGTGAAGGGTGCAGTGGGTGCGCTGGATGCGGAGGATCTTGTTCTAGTTCATGTTCATCGAAAGGAAAAGGTTCGGCTTGTGCCACATGCTATAGTTGTACTGGCTGTGCTAGTTCGTGTTCTTCATGTTCATCTTGTGGAGGATGTTCTGGATCAAGTGGATGCGGAGGCAATTGCGATGGGTGCTATGCTGGCTGTGATGGGTCTTGTGAAGCTACTTGCTTTAGTAATTGTAGTGGGTGCGAAGGATCTTGTGAATCGGAATGCACAACTGGATGCCAGGGATGCTCTGGATGTTCAGGAGGATGCTCCGGATGCTCAGGAGGATGTGGTTCTGGATGTTACGGCTCATGTACTGGAAATTGCGACGGATGTAGTAATGGCTGTAGTGGACAATGTAAAAACGCATGTGCTACTAACTGCTCAGCAACGTGTACAGGTACCTGCCAAGCTCAAGCATTTGGTGCCGTAGTATCGGGGGGTTGAGGACCCAACAGTAGATCTGATTGGCGAATGGACTTATGCAGTTGACACCGATTTAGTAACTGCTAAATCTGTAAGCGTAACTAGAAAAGGAACAGAGTATAATTTTAATATTGATGGTTTAACGATTTTAAATCAGAAAACAAATCTGGGCGACACAGCAATAACATTTATTAATGAACATGATTCATTGCTTGACCCTTCCAAAATGAGTGCCAACGAACCGACTATAAAAATAGATAGCAAAAATTATTGGTATCTTGTTCCAGCTTATCCAACATATAGGCTAAAGATTAACAAGGGAAAGCCATTAATGACATTCGCTAATACATATTATAGCGAATTACATTTTAATATTAAAGCATAAAAACTATTAAAAGAAAAGGAGTTAACTAATATGAAAAACTTTACATTAGGACTTAACAAGGAAACAGCTGACTATTTACAGAGACTTGCATACGAGGTTATGACTAGAAAAGACGTTGTAGCTCATATGCTTGAGTCGGCGAAAGATGATATGGATGCTTCAGTGCTGGACTCAGTACCATTTAAGCATTATCACAAACTGCTTGAAGAGGCTGAGTGTTCCTACGACATTGCTAAAACTGAGTTAGAAAAGTCTTTACAGCCTCGTGTTCTGGAGCATGAAGGAAAAGATGTTAAATTCAGATGGGAAGTAACAGACTTTTCAGAGCACCTCGTACACATTACCGTATTAGAGGGCTAAGCCTATGAAGAAGTTCGAACAGTTTCAGGATATGATCGGAAGGTTGTATCCTGAGACAATTATTACAAATAATGCATCTGACAGAAGAACTTTATCTCGTACCGTGACTTTTCAAGTAACAGACGAGTGTAACTTGTGCTGTACTTACTGTTACCAGATAAACAAAGGCAAGAGAAAAATGAAGTTCGAAGATGCAAAGAAACTTATTGATATGCTTCTTACCGGAGATGAACGCCTCGGTAACTACATCGACGCCTCTACATCACCTGGTATTATCATTGAGTTTATTGGCGGAGAGCCTTTCTTATGTGTGGATCTTATTGATCAGATTTGCACGTATTTCTATGATAAAGCTATCGAGTTGATGCATCCATGGGCAACAAAATTCTGTATTTCGATTTGCTCAAATGGTGTATTATATTTTGAGCCTAAGGTTCAGAAGTTCCTGAACAAATGGCGGCATAATCTCTCTTTCTCAATTACCATCGATGGAAATAAGGCTCTGCATGATGCTTGTAGAGTCTTTCCAGATGGTACTGGGTCTTATGATGTGGCAGTAGCTGGAGCTCGTGATTGGATATCAAGGGGATACTATATGGGCTCTAAGATCACCATAGCGCCAGGTAATGTGCAGCATCTATTCTCGGCGATTAAGCATATGGTAGAACTTGGATACAAAGATATCAATGCGAATGTCGTTTATGAAAAAGGATGGACATTGGAGCACGCGAAAATCTATTATGAGCAGCTCAAAATGTTAGCCGATTATTGGCTTGAAAATGACTTAGCCGATGACCATTTCATGGCATTATTCGAGAATGACTTCTTCAAACCAAAGGAAGAAACAGATCTTGAAAACTGGTGCGGAGGAACTGGCTTCATGTTAGCAATGGACCCAGATGGATGGCTTTACCCATGCATCAGATATATGGAAAGCAGTCTAGGTACATCCCGAAAGCCTCTTAGAATTGGCCACGTCAATTTTGGAATTGCACAGAGAAAGTGTGATAAGCAGTGCGTCGAGTGCTTAAATAAAATCGACAGAAGGACAGAGTCTAGTGATGAATGTTTCTATTGCCCTATTGCCGAGGGTTGCAGTTGGTGCTCTGCGTACAACTACCAAGAAAATGGAACTCCAGATTCTCGTTGTACTTATATTTGCGATATGCACAAGACCAGATCTCTTGCTAACGCATACTTCTGGAATAAGTGGTATCGTAAAAAACAGTGGAAACAGAGATTCAAAATATACTGCCCTGATGAATGGGCTATTCCGATTATTGGAGAAGAAGAACTTAACATGCTTAAAGAATTAAGCAAGGAGGATCAAAATGAAACTTAAATTTGGAAATGGAACAACAGTTGATATCCGCAAATTTACAAGAGAGTATGCTCAGAATCAATCAGGTAGAACTTATCTGAACATTACTTCAACATACGAGTCTCCAGCAGTGTTTGACAGAATTGCTTCTACGGCTCGTAATGCAGACAATATTTCTCATATGGAGATTACAGACGACAATGGAAATGTCACTACATTCGACGGGTTCAAGCTTGACAACGTCATTGAGATTCATGACGGATTATCTAATGACGTTACTATCAGAGCTTACAAGAATGACCCAGTTAATACAACAGACGGTGACAGCTCGGAATCGGAGGCTACTAGCGAGTCTTTGACATAAATCAAAATGGTTTAGGGAGGTGATACCATTGCAGTAATTCTCAACCGTCCAAGTGATGTTAAAAGAAAATTAAATAATATCTCTAGACTTTTACTCGTTTGTGTCTAGGGATAAGAACTTTTAAATCAAAATAGGAAAGGAGCTGTTTTGCTATGGATTATACACCAAACATCGACGCCCAAGGAATGCGACGGCCTATGGGTCCTGTAGACCAACCAAATTGGAATGGAGGACCAAAACTTATTCATAATCCCCAAGTTATGAATAACCAGACTGTAGGGCAGCCTAATCTGGCAAACGCAATGGCAAATCAACGGCCAATTATTCCAATCAGAGGAAGGATTGTAACTTCAGAGCAGGATATTGTGCCTGCAGAAATACCAATGGATGGCAGTATTTGTCTGTTTATGACAGAGGATTGCAAGAAGGTTATTGCTAAGCAATGGAATAGCAATGGTGTTCTGCAAAGTATTATCTATTCTATAAGTTCGAATGAGCATGCTCAATCAGAGTGCCAAAATGGTGATAACACCGGAGAATTAAAAGCTCAGCTTGACAGAATAGAGAATATGCTCAAACGGCAAGGGCATCAAAATAAGTCGCGATTCAAGGAGGACAAGAAGAATGATAAGTCAATGTATTCAGCAAATGGCAATGAAGATTCTAAAGGAGAATCCTAATATTGCTAATAACCCTAATGCTCAAAGCATGATTAACGTTATTCAATCTGGCGATGAGAAAAAAGGACAGGAGATTGCAGAGAACATTTTTTATTGTTCGTAGACTTGCTTAAGGAGATGTCGTCAAAATGGAAAAGATGAAAGATCTCTGTTCTATTAAGGCAACTCTTGTAGACTCAGTAAAAGAGCAGCTTTCTCATGGAATCGAGTGTGTAGATGCTCATGAAATGGGCGAAGTCGTTGATATGATCAAAGATATTTATGAAGCCGAGAACTACTGCATGCAGTCAAAGTACTACAAATCGATTGTAGAGGCTATGGGAGATGGGTCTTACGGTTACAATCCAAATCGCTATGCCTCTAGTGGTAGATATGCTTCGGCCGGTCATGGATCTAGATATGGATATATGCCATATTTAGAAGGTGAAGACTACACTATGCAGCAGTATCTAACAGGCGACCCAACAGAGTTTGCAGACCAGATGAAGCTCCGTTATGGTTATATGGATCAAAATGAACCAAAAATGATGAACAAGCCAGTTAGCACTTATGGTGCTGCATATGATTCTTGGTCTGATGCAAGAAAACATTACACGAAAACTGGATCATCAGAAGATAAAGAGAGAATGGAACGGCATGGAGAAGAGCATGTCGAGAAGGCCATTATCTCTATGCGTGACATTTGGAGCGAAGCCAGCCCTGAATTGAAACGCAGAATGAAAACCGAACTTTCTACATTAGTAGATGGCATGAGTATCTAAAGAGAACTGCGATTATGGACAGATTCTCAATGAATGGATATTTATGGAGGATAAAGTTCGTAAACCCAAATGACAAAATGCTCATGGATAGGACTGGAAAAATGACATTAGCCACCACAGACCCAAACCTTGCAACTATTTTCATGTCGAGGAGCTTATCTGGTGCACTCCTTATGAAAGTTCTTATCCATGAGCTAGGTCATTGTGCTCTTGTTAGTTACGGTCTGCTAGACGATATTCATAAGGTTGTAAAACCAGAATATTGGATATTAGCAGAAGAATGGGTCTGCAACTTTATAGCCGATTATGGAGCTAAGATATTTTCAATAGCTTATTCTGTATTAGGTAATGACGCATGGATGTTTATTCCTTATGAGCTTGATAAAGTAATCGCATAAGGAGGAAGATTATGGAAAGCATTGTATCAATTATCGTCACTGTGCTGTGTTCGGTTATTGCATCTTCTGGATTTTGGGCTTGGCTCCAGAAAAAAGATGATAAAAAATCTTTGCAAAGTCAGATGCTCATTGGATTGGCCCATGACCGCATCGTGTCACTAGGCATGATATACATCGAACGCGGATGGATCACTAAAGATGAATATGAGAATCTGAGAGACTATCTTTACGAACCGTACAAAGCCTTAGGGGGCAACGGCTCCGCAAAAAGAGTTATGGAGGGAGTAAATAGACTCAAGATATTTACAGTACCTCCGACAAAGGAAGGAGAAAGTAAAAATGAAGTTAACGAATAAACAGTACGATATTCTTAAATGGATTGCATTGATTGCCTTACCAGCAATTGGTACTTTATATTTCACACTTGCTACTATCTGGGGGCTTCCGTATGGAGACCAGGTCGTAGGAACTATTACTGCAGTTGACACTTTTCTTGGTGCTCTGCTCGGTATTAGCACTAGCCAGCATAACAAGCGCAAAGCTGCTTCGGCAAAAAAGCAGTAATGTACATACGATGTCCCTAGACTGTTTATACGATGGCCTAGGGACATCAGAGTATCGCTGGATATTCACGGTATGTTTCTTTTTCACAAATATTTCCACTGCTATAATAGGAGGTGATTTATATGAATAGTGTTATCACAGATGAACAGAAAAACATTATTGCAAATCTCGCTAATAAGGTGAGTAGCGATGAGTGTAATGCTTTGATAAGCTTTGGCGGTCAAATGTACCGTGACGGACTTATTAAAGGTTCCGCACTTACCATGATCGGTATTGGTGTAGGTTTGGTAGTTTGGGCTATCATTGAAGAGAAACGAAAATAAACCAACAATTCAAAATGGGGGTCTAGAGAAATCTAGGCCTTTCGTTTTACCTCGCATTTAATTCCTTTCGTATAATAGGAACTAGAGACGTATTTAAAGGAGGTACATAAATATGAAAGGATTATTAAAGATATTCAAAGATGGACGTTGGTTAATTACTATATTCCCAGTAGCAATACTTGTAATTGCAGTATTGACTATGACAGGAATCATGAACCCAATTGTGTCATTTGGATGCGGAATTATTGCATATTTTGTAGCAATGGCGTTTAGTTATGACGAAGATGATGAGGACTAATTCAGGTCCTCTCTTCTTTTCGCAAATATATCATTTCGTATAATGAAGATTAAACATTTAGGAGGTAATTTGATATGAAGAAAAGATTAGAAAAATTATTTGCATTGGTGTCAGTTTTAAGCTTTGTATGCGCACCAACGTTACTAATGTTCATTGGATTCTGGATGATCTACAACGTAGGTCTCTGGATTGGAATAGCATTTAGTGCCGTTGGATATTTTGCATCAGTTTGGGAGTATTTCCAATTGCAGACATATTTCGATAAGAGAAAGAAGAAAAATCAAAACACAACTAAATAGAGGTCTAGGGACGCGGGCGATTCAAAGCCCGTTCCTTTTTCGCAAGATATTCTGTTCCTATAATAGGAAGAAAGGAGGAGCTAAAAGATGAAAGAATTCTTAGCAAACATAGTAAAGGTATTTATTACATTAGCGATTTTAGGACCGGTAATTGCACTGGTAGGAATCGGTCTTGGAATAGGAGCTTTACTATTCTAACTAGGATGAGTCAGTGGAAACATTGGCTCTTTCTTTTCTCACATAAAAATCATATTCTATAATGAGAACTAGAACATTATTATAAGGAGGTAATTATAATGAAAGGATTATTTAGTAAACCAATTACTTATGGAGGATGGATCAAAATGACACTGATCGGAACATTGATTTCGGTGGTGATCATGGTTATTGAATTCATTTATTTGAGGATTATTGAACTTCCATTCAAAAAGAAAACCAAGAAAAATGATGAAGAGTAAAGTTTATAGGCTATGGAAACATGGCCTTTAAGCTTTTCTAGAAAGGAGTCAAAATGACAGTAAAAAATTTTTTGGAAAGCAACAAAGCAGCAATTATGTACGATTTCGCAAATAAGGAATTGGAGAAGATCTTAGCGCGATCGAAAGAATTGAATAAAAAAATGAAAGCATTACCTGACAAAAATTCAGTAGAAGGATTAAACATTCTTGTTGAATCGCAACGTTTAGCAGGAAAAATCGAAGGCATTAACCTTATCATGGAAGAACTCGAACGCCTCGCAAAAATATCATAGTGTATAATGAGATGAAAGGAGGAATGTAAGATGATTACATTGATAATTTTAGGAGCTATTTTATTGGGAGTGATAGTAGTTGGAATAGCACTGCTCTTAGCAGGAGGTATTTCAATACTGTTCACTTTCGGAGATGTGATAGTGGCAGGATTGATAATCTATGCTATCATCAAACACATTTGGAAAAAACATCATAAGAACTAGGAGGGGCCTACATAGGCTTCTCCTTTTATATTTTTTAAATTAAAGGAGGAAACAAAAATGGTAGTAAAGTATGTTGAGGATTTCGTTGGATTGGATGGCCATTTCTACGAGAGTAAGGTAGCATCAGATTGCAATTCTATTCGGTTAGTTCCGAATTGCGGAGGCATGATGTCAGCTGTATTCTTATATCGAGACAACGATCAGAGTATGATTATTCCGTTCTCAGCAAGAGAACTTGATAAGAAGATGGTATACCTGGACAACAATATCTTTGATATCCACGTTGCATCTGGCATTGTTGACTTGTCTGGATTCAAGGCTGTAAAACTGTCAAAATACATTGAGCTGAATTCGGTTATGAAGACAATAGGAAAGAGCCCGTTAATCGCTGGTAAGTTATCAAAGGAAATTCCAGTCGATACGAGGGGCATCTCTAAAGATATTTACCACACAGTTGAGTTCAATGATGACAGCTTTAATCAGTTGTTTAAAACTATGAAGGAGGGAATGTAATGTTTAAGACATGTATAATCGTCCCTAAAGTAGGTCAGGCTCCAGATATTGTCAATCATATTTTGGATGATATTGGGTGGCATGTAGATACAATTATCTTCGAACCAGATCAAGTAAGCTTTTATGTACGCTATAAATGGTTCCAGTACGGCAAGGTTCGAGCATTCAAAAAGGCGGTGAAAAACTATGCAAAAAGAGTCACATATTATAATCGCACCTCTATCCCTAGATATTTATTTGCACAAGAGATAATATCATCTTCAGACAAACTCCAAAAAGCGCTCGCAGAGTTTTCCTACACATCCGCAGTTCAAGGAGGTATTAGATGCGGAGATATCGAAGCTATAGTAATAGGATATAAAAAAGATAAGGAGGAATTAAAATGAACGTATTAGTATGCATTATATGTGTAACTCTTGGGTATATTGTCGGTATGCATGTTGGCAAAAACGTAACGAAAATGTCTTGCCCAGGCATCATCAAAATGGCTAGGGACGAGGATAGCGAAGGGTACTACTGTGCTCTTGAGGTTAAGGGAAAAGACTCTCTTAAAGAGATGTACAATTCCGATACAGTAACGTTCGAAGTTAGGCGTATGTCGGACACGCAAATAAAACAGGGTTTATAATGAGAACTTTATTGTTATAATATTGAAAGGAGTCAAATATGGCAAGAGAAGAAGGAACTGAAAACTTAAGAGAGGTATTAGAGCAAACAATTCTTGAAGAGGACAATAAACTCTTCGATGAAAAGATTGGCGACGAGCGAAATGCTATTGCCGACAATTTGATTAGCTTCTATAAGTTGAAATTGGAAGAAGATAAGCTCGCACAGGAGCGTGATATCAAAATGAAAGAGTTTGATCACAAAGAAAGAGAACTCGACATTCGAGTACGCGAATTGGAGCAGTCCAAAACTAATTCAAAATTAGAGCTGATCAAATCCGGAGTAACGCTGGCCGCTTGGGCCGGTCTTAGCATCGGGGTGATGGTCTTCGAAAGTAATGGAGGCGCAATACTTAGTAAGGCATTTCCGGGGATCTTTCCAAAGACGAAGATCTGAGAAACAAAAAGTTAAGTTTATAGGCTATGGAAACATGGCCTTTAAGCTTTTCGCAAATAATTCTTAGTCTATAATGAGAACTTTATTGTTTTAAGTTGAAAGGAGAATTAAAATGAAAGAAAAAACTAAACAGAAACTTAACGAGGCAAAAGAGTATGTTATTGAGCACAAGAGCAATATTATCGCTTTCTGTGCTACGACTGTAATTGCTGTTGCAACTGGTCGTGCTTATGGTGCTATGATTGGAAAGTACATTGGCATGACAAATGCAGAAGCATACAGAAACGGATGGCAGAAAGGCATGAGTGATTTTCACGATCGTATGCTGAGAGACAACATTGAAAATACCGAAGTTGTTAAGGCTTTAGTAGAATTTCAGGATCGAAACACAAAATAATAAAGAACGAAGTTTATAGGCTATGGAAACATGGCCTTTAAGCTTTTCTAGGAAGGAGAGAGGAAATTGAAAAGGGAAGATAAATTCTTTATATTTTGTCTTGTAATGATCGTTTAGAGCATATACACGATATGAATACGACAAGCAGCAGGAAGAAACTAACAGGATCGTAAAAGAAATTCAGAGAGATATTTATTAGGAGTTAGTTATTATGGATACATTCTTATTAGCATTTTTAACGGCGTTTATAGTACTGATGATTTCAGAAAGACGCCATCGCAGATAATTCATTTCATATAATAGGAGGTGATAAAATGGGCAAAGAAACTTTATTGAAGATTGGTCAGATCGGATGCACTGCATTAGCAGGATTCTTAGGAATCTGTTTAACACAGTTAAGCATCGATAAGGCAGTCGATGAGAAAGTAAAGGCTTTAGAATCAACCGACAAAAAAGAGGATGAGGACTAATTCAGGTCCTCTACCTTTTCTAGAAAGGAGTCAAAATGAACACTGAACAGGTAGGATATTTTATTAAAAGAAACATGTCTACTATATTATCTATAGGTGCGGCTGTAGGTGTGGTAGTATCAAATATTCTTACAAATAAAGCATCTATAAAAGCAACCCTTAAAGTTGATGAGATTGAGAAAAAGAAGCATAGAGAGCTTACTTTTATCGAAGAGGTAAAAGTTGTAGCTCCAATTTATGCTTATTCTATTGTAGTTGGCGCGGCTACAATAGGATGCATCTTTGGATCGAACTTCTTAAACAAGAAACAGCTTGCAGCATTAGCAGGAGCTATGAGTATTCTCCAGGCAAACTTTAAGAGGTACAGAACAGAAGTAGTCAACGAGGTAGGAAAAGAAAAAGAAGAAAATATTTGGAAAGCTAGCAGAACTCCAATTACGAAAACAGTATCTGAGCAGGAATCAAAATTTGTAGACACAACTGGATTAACATTCTTCATTGATAGTTTGACTGATGAGGGTTTCTATGCCGACAAAGCGACAGTAGAATCAGCTATATTAAAGTTAAATAGGAAATTGGCATTAAGCCCTGCTCACACGGTAACTTACGATCAGTTTAGATACGATCTCGATTTGCATCCAACAAGTTTTGGAAGCGTTGTAGGTTGGTCTAAGATCGATATGGACGAGAATGATAAGACAAATGAATGGGTTGATATTCAACTTGTGCCGTTTGAAAACACTGAGGGTTACTATATACGATATCTTGATTTACCGCATGGGTTATTCATGGAAACCAAAGCGGAGAAACGAGAAGTTAAAGGCTGGTTCAAAGACATGGAATACAGCTCAAGCATGCTGATATAAGAAAGGAGAAACAAAATGAGTTTTTTAAACAATTTAATTAAGGAGGCAAACAAGGTTCCAGTCATTGCCGATAAGAATGCACCGATGCTCCTTATGATTGCTGGAATCGGCGGGTTAGCAGCTACAATAATAAGTGCAGTTAAAGCTACACCATTGGCAATTGACAAAATGGATGATGAGATTGCTAGGCGATACGAAGAAGGAGAAATCGAATACGAGGATCTGCCAATGTCTGTAAACAAATCTGACATGGCATATAGATTCGAGGAACTCGGTCCGAAGCAGATCGTAAAGTCTTGCTGGAGGTGTTATGTTTCTACAGTGATTTTAGGAGCCTTAAGCATCTCAGCATTTATCGGATCATACAAAGTAAGCACAGCTAGACTTACAGCTATGACAGCAATGTACGAGTTTACGGCTAGCGCATATGACAGATATCGTAGAAACGTAGCTAAGGTATCACCAAAGACAGATGTCAAAGCTAACAAAGCTGCTAGAGACGAGCGAGTAAAAGAGATCCCAGAGTCAAAGTTCGATGGCATGCCAGAAGGAAAAGAGGTTTGTATCGACCTCTATACTGGTAATGTGTTCTATTCGACAAGAGAAGAAATACTGCAGGCCGTTGGAAAGATAAAGGATCGATTCCTTGGCGGTGAGATGTTTATATCTCTTAACGAATTCTATGATGAAGTAAATGCAAATCACGTAGAAGTAGGAGACGACGTAGGATGGTCACCAGACACTTATGTAGATGTTCAGTTTGACTCAACGTTGAGAAATGGAAAGCCGTGCCTGACAATCGGATATTTCGCAAATCCGAAGTTTGATTATCGTGAGTTAATGTAGACTCGCAAAAAAATCATATATTATAATGAGAGATATACCAAAAAATTTAAGGAGGACAAAAGTATGTCAGAATTACAGAATGAGAACACAGAGGTTATGGTATCAGAGGACGTTAACACAACGCCTGCAACTGAGGAATCTAAGGACGATTCATTAGGTAAACTTGGGATTGCTCTGATCGGCTTAGCAGCTGTCGGAACTTACACGCTTGGAAAAGCGGCAGTTAAGGGAGGCAGGATGTTAGTCGAGAAGGCAAAAGAAAAGAGAGCCAACTTGAAGAGGTTTAAGGACTCTAAGGACGCAGATTATCGTGAAGCGGAACCTGAAGACGATGCCGAAGAAGATCAGGATGAAACTGAAAAGTAGTACTTAAAAGATTGGAAATCTTTGGTCTAGGATCATGGAAACATGGTCTTAGACTTTTTGTTTTAGAAAGGAGTCAAAATGGAAAGACTTGAAAGCAACTCAATCGCAACTGGCACTAAGGCAACAAAGAAAAAACCTACTAAAGCCGAAGAGCGTCATAAGATTGAAAAAGTTGTAAAGAATAGAGTAACAACTCAGAAAAAATCCCTGGGTCAGAAATTCGGAGAAACATTCTTAAGCGATGAATCTGGAGGTGTTGGATCGTATATCTTTAATGATGTACTGATTCCAGCTTTAAAAGATACATTCGTGGACATGGTCGAAGGTGCTATCAATATGGCATTCTATGGCGATACAAGACACAGATCACGTAGCCGTAGCAGCATTAGTAGAGGTAGTGTTGAGCGCATACCATACGATGCTAGCTTTGATAGCCGTAGCAGACGTAGATCAGCACCTCGAGGCAGGGCTAGATATGAAATGGACAATCTTAGATTCGACTCGAGAGCAGATGCAGACACATTGCTTGATACTTTAACCGAGTATCTTGATCAGTATGGATCAGTGTCTGTTGGCGACGTGTTTGAGTCTATTGATATTCCGACACAGGCAAACGATTTCCATTATGGATGGTATGAGCTTGGTGGGGCGCATATTAGAAAGTCTAGAGACGGTGGGTATGTATTAGAGATGCCGAGATTGGAGGAGATCGACTAATGATTAAAATTATTGAACCAGGAACTAGAACTGTGACCGAGTGCTATCACTGTGGTTGCAAGTTCTCTTACGAGAGAGAAGATGTTCAGAGTCGTCCATATAAGGTAGTAGATGGAGTTGTACTAGATATTGTAAAACTGCCAATATCCTTTGAGTCTTATGTAACATGTCCACAGTGTGGTAAGACTCTTACAGTAACATCCATTAAAGGACAGAAAGCATAAGGAGGTAAAGAAATGGGAGACAATGTAAATCATCCGGAACATTATCAGAATATTGCTGGTGTTGAGGCTATTGATATTCTGAATGATATGGTTAAAGACCTGCCAGGTAAGCAGGCCGTAATGTTATGGAATTCTATGAAGTATCTGTTCAGATTCCAGAAGAAAAACGGTGTAGAGGATCTAAAGAAAGCTCGGAATTATCTGGACTATCTGATTGCAGATATGGATGCAACATGTGATGCATCAGAGAAACTGTGGGATACATGGTATTCAAATGAGTACGGACACGTGTGGATATTTGCAGGAACGAATCCTAAAGGAATGCCAACGAAGTTAATCTTCGAGACAAAGGACGCTGCAGAAGAATTCAAGAGTGTATTTTACAATATGATCAGTGAAGGATACGACGAATTCTCAATTGCAGATGCCTGCTTAGAGATGAAGTTCAAGTTCACCAAAGGAAACAAATTGAACAATTGGGATGAGCTTGTACCATGGGAAAAAGTTCATAACAGATTCTCTATCAAAGAAGCAAATGACAAATATGAATTGATATTTGTATATGAGAGTTCCAGTTCTGAAGAAGCAAAGAATATTAAAACAAACAATGATCCATGTGTCATCTATGGATCAAAGACTTTTGGTAATGCGAAGGTGTACTATTCAACACACATGTTTGCTGGAACATGCAAATCGATTGTATTCCCGAGCGATTTACAAAGATATATGTTCATTGCAAGCTTCTTTGCCAAGCTTACAGCAAAGGATTTCAAGGTATATTCAATACGGGATGTTCTGTCTGATTCAAATTTCGTTGTTCCGGATGGCACAGACAATTTTAGTACTAAGCTTACGTGGAAGGATATCTTCTCAAAGTTTGAAATGCGTACAGAAGGTGAAAAGTATATCTTAGATTTCATTTACTGGATCAAAACAGGTACGAAGAATAAGTGCATCTCATACCATTCAAGTGTTTGGGGAAATGCAGATGTTTATTATTCTACAGATATGCCAGAGGGATCATGCACAAAGATTCTGTTCGATGATGAAGGCGGTAGAAACACATTTGTAATCAAGTTCTTTAGATATATGAGCATCGGAGCTCACAGATTCTCTATTCAGGATATTCTTGAAGATGCAAAGTATCTGTTTCCTAGAGAGGATAACAGTCTTCATTTCACGATGCCATGGAATGAGATCTTTAAGGGATTCCATATTACTGATGAAGGCAGCAAGTATGCATTAGAGTTTATTATTGATTTAAAAGAAGGAAAATGATATGAATGAAACCAAATCAGCGACAGAAGACGAAGACTGCATCGATTTCGGATCGTATAGCTTAACAATTGTATTTAACTGGAAAGACCCGTATTTGGATATTATAAATAGGAGGACAAATAAATGAAAGCATTAGACATAGCAGTAACAAGTTTATCAACAGTAATAGGACATACTAAGACCTGGGCAAAAATGAACTCTTCGGAGATCATGTTATTTGCGGGAATTGGAGCAGGTATCGGAGCTCTGATTACAACACATAGAGCTACACTCAAAGTAGCAACAGTAAAGAGCAATGAAGAAGAGACAAAAAAGAAAATCGTAGAGACAGCAGCAAAGTATGAAGAAGATCCAGACTCTCTTGACAGACCTTACACTAAAGAGGATGCAACCAACGATATGGTTCTGCTGAAGAGAAAAACAGCATTAGAGTATGTTAAACTCTACGCAGGACCTGTAATTCTCGAAGCAGTATCTGTCGGCCTTATTCTTGGATCTCATCATATTATGAAACAGCGTCAGGCAGCATTAGCAGCATCTTGTGCAGCAATTGCTAAGGCTTACCAGACATACCGTCAAAATGTAATTAATAAGTACGGCGAAGAAGTTGACAAGGAAATGCTGTATGGATCTGAAAAGAAGACAGTTAAGAAGACTGAGACAGATCCGGAGACAGGTGAGAAAAAGAAAGTAACTGAGGAGCAGGAGATTATCAGAAACTTTGGTGGCTCACCGTATGCAAGACTCTTTAACAGAGAGAACTCTACTGAGTGGTTTAATGACAACCCTCAAAATGAATTCATGCTTGCACAGCGCGAGAAGGAAGCAGATACCCGATTAAAATGTGAAGGCATCCTGACGCTGAATGATGTATACCGTATGATCGGTCTGAAGCCTACAGACATTGGTCTGACACATGGTTGGAGATACAGAAGCCAGAAAGATCCAGATTATGGCAAGTTCGACAACAACGTAACGTTCCTGACCAAATGGGTCATGGTTCCGAACGAAGAAACTGGAGAAGACGATAGAACACTGTTAATCGACTTCAACTGCGATGGCTGCATTTACGGTGAAGTATCCCAGAGATGAATCGATGAACAGATAATGCTTAGAGACGGTGTATTAGATTACCCTTGGCAGCAGTGGTGCTACTAAGGGCGGTCTATGGCCGTAGGAAGGAGTCAAAATGAGTACTACAAATTACAATAGCCATTATACATGCTATATAGCAACCGCTTCAATCGCTGTAGCGACAGAATATAACAAAAACCCAGATGCAGACTTCATTGCTATTGAACATGAACATATGGATGCCATTGTGAAGTATTTCAAGGATCATGCGTTTTACAAGTACAATACCGATTTAACTATGGATGACCAGCTTAAGTTCAAGGGTAAGCCAGTTATAGCATATATTGGACAGCCTATAGGAAGCAATAAAAGTGACATAGGATCTATGACAGCCGAGAAAATGAAAAGGATGCTTAACAAAGTTTATGGTGCTGGAATGTTTCTTAAGGAGGCTACAGGTGTATAGATGTGATGAATGCGGTGAGGTATGCGAGGAAAACGAACTTACAGAGTTAGAGTTCTTTCAAGGCGTACCAACGCAAAACTTATGCAGTAAATGTCTGGCAAATATATTTGTAAAGAAGGAGAAAAAGAAATGAAAAGATTATCGAGATTGGTAAGATCTTCAAGGCTCGATGTCCAAAATGTAACTGCCTGTTTCAATACGAGAAAGAAGATATTCAAATAAAGAAATTAGGTGGAGATGAGTACAGCATCATTACATGCCCACAATGCGATAAGGAAATTTCGACACGAGGAAGATTGGATATAGCTATTGACGATTCACATTTGTCAAAAGAAGAAAGATTCCTTAGAGGGGATTTCTTCAAAACATTATAAGGAGGAAAAGAAATGAAAAACGCAATACATTTAGATCATGACGTGATGCAGAATAATGAGGACTTTGTTCATGGATTGCTTAAACGATTTGAGTCAGTGATCAAGGCCACAGACGGTGTCTTATCCGGCAGTATGATATGGCGTAATTTTTACCATGGCTTAGGCATCGACATTAAAAAAGAGATACTGGATGCTTTTGGCATCAACGATTTGGAGGATAGAATATATGACATCAAATCAGTAATTTTATACAAGGACCCGTCCACATACGAAACGTTCTTGATGTTTAATGTTGGTGATGTCAATGAAGAGATAAGCAACAGAGATGCAGCTGAAGCTTTTGCAAAAGTCTATGCAAAACTTAATTCGATTCAGGAAACGAATGGCGTCAAAATAGAGGCTACTATTACAACTGACGGGATAAACATTGAGTCTTCTAAGGACAATCTCGTTTACCGTATTATTATACCGAAACGTGAGCTGGATGCATCAGTTGATATTACAATACCGATAGAAAACACACTTGAAACTGCTATAAAGAAACTAATTGATTAAAGGAGGGGGTCCTTCTATGTGCAACAAAACAAGAAAAATGGGTAATTGGACTGTAACTGACCATGATTTAGAGGTATTTGAGCGTTGGATGAAAGGAGACAGTGTTCGTATGATAGCAATGGACAACTATGTCTCTACTCAGAGAATATACCAGATAATTACTAAGGTACGGTTATTCCGTGGTGATGAGGTCTACAAAGATCCGTATGATCTGAGATACCTTCAGTCAATTACTCCTAGAACTAGAAAATTTTTAGTTAAAAGAGGAGCTAAAAATATTAAAGAACTAACTGAATGGGTGAAGCACAACAGACTTACAGATATTCCTGGGGTCGGTGATACCATTGAACAAAAGATACTCATTCAGCTTCATGACTTTATGTGTCAGAAGAACGAAGAAGAGCAGAATAAGAAATCAGAATAAAAATTGGAGGAATTAAAATGAAGAAAATTACTAAAGGATTATATTTGTTACTTGCTGTTGTTATGTGTTTA
>JABLTQ010035514.1_pt1 | contig 57826 bp, 49 predicted proteins | sample 7160101 | NCBI WGS metagenome assembly JABLTQ01 (sample SAMN14651228, study PRJNA627086) | human gut metagenome | isolation source: feces | host: Homo sapiens | reverse complement strand
GGGGCTTGCCGTTGTGATCTTGCCCGACGAACACGGCATTGTGATAGGGGTAGCTCTCGTAGAGCCGTCCCGTGCTGATACAGAAGTCGATCAGCGCACGGTCGATCCCTCTGCGGCGCAGATATTCGATGGCGTCAGCGGCATTGCGGTTGGCCTGCGGCAAAAGAAGCACCTTTTCTTTCGGCATTTTCGGAGCCGGGACAAAGGTGGGCGGCGCTGCTGACAGATTTCCCATAATGGTTTCGACCGCCTGCGTAAAGGGCATCTCTTTGACCTTGATAAGATAGTCCAGCGCAGAATAGCCGCCGATCCCACGGGAAAACCAGCACCATTTGCCGTGGGAGATCTTCAAGCTGTCGTGCTCACGGGTGCAATAGGTGTTGCCGCCGAAATGAACAAGCTCCTGCGGCTCATAGTTTTTCAGATAGGTCAGCAGATCCATTTCACGGGCCTGTGCCACCACCTCCGGCGGGATATATGGCATATGTTTCTCCTCCGTTCTGACATAAAAATAGCCGAGGGGCTTTCAGAATGAAAACCTCTCGGCTATGTACAGAATTCTACCTTACGGTAATTTTAGGGTTGTTAGACATCAAATTCCAAATATCATCATGCCGCTCAAAATATAATCCTAGGATATTTGCAATTTTCAAGAATGGCAACTCGCTTGTTGATTCCACCTTTTCATAGAAATATCCATCTTCTGAAATCAAAAAGCAATCCCCATTGGTTTCACGGAGATATAATTTGTCCGGCAGACCATTCCGTTTCCATGTAAATGCAGGAAAAGATACTTCCTTTGGCTTTTGTGAATTTGCTGAATCAGAGAGCAACTTTATCCATGCCTTTGTAGTTTCTAAAATTTCGCAATCCTGAAGCTGAAAACTTGAAAGAATCTGCTTAACTTCTGAAACGCTCTTATTTTGAAAAACATCAAAGTTGGAAAGCTCCAAAGCAGCACCCCGAGAACGAACGCCAGCCAAATATATGTTTGAGCTTGTAACATTTGGCAATCCGAGCTCAACAAACATTGCTATTGAGGAATAAGCCTGTATGAAGATTTGTTCCGATTCAGAATCGAACATTTGAGAGATTGCGTGTATAATCCAAGGCAATGTATATCCATAATAGTCCTTTGAAATTTTGGCTGCATTTGGTTCTGATTTTATAATTTCAGAGAGTGGCATTCCACTTATCCAACAATGGCGGAAATTATCCAGTATAGTTTGGCTGGGAACAAATTCCATTAGATTTGCAGCATTAGCATTACTCCAAATTTCTATTACTCGAACAATATTGTTTGTTTGCTCAATCTGATCTTCTGCATCAGTAGACAGTATAAAAGACAGGGCGAGTGACTTGAACTTATCAATATCATCGAGTATGGCCATAGATACAGTTAGTGGGATTCCCGAAGCAATCAATTTTTTCCTTGCAGCTCTATTAGGTATCCGATTTAGCAATGCTTTGGTTCTAGCACGCAAAAGGTTTATGTAATCTTCTTTATGCTCTGCTTCTGCTTGGATCAAAGCCAATGACTTTCTAAACACAGGTTCAACCCAATCCAAATCAGTTCCATCTGAGTTAAAATCCTCGTGCATTGCAAGGAGCTCATCATCCAAAAAGTCAAAAAGCGTATTTAACCACTTTGCAAATTCTCCGTGAATGTTAGCGCTTATAGAATCATTTGCAATTGCTTCAAGGAGCAAAGAAAAATCAGTTCCCGTTTCTTCGGCACACTTATGAATTTGCCGAAGTGCTATAAAGAGTCCACTCTGAACTTTCTCCATTTGCTGATTATTAAAGTAATAATCAGCAAGATTCATATCCTTCCTAACACGCCAACGCTCTTTATCGTTGGATGCCTTAGTATCTATTGCATATAATATTTTCCCTTCTACATCGGAAAATGCACGCCCGGCGCGACCGCATATATTCCAAAAGTCTCTGTTGCTAATGGTTTCATTTGAGAAATAGGGGGTCGAAACAATTACCGTTGAAATTCCGATGTTAACCCCTTGCCCAAGTGTGGATGAGGCTATAATGATTAACGGGGCCTTAGAACGCATAAGTCTTTCTATTGCAATACGAACCAGTGTCGGCAGACGATTGTTATGGCAAATTACTCCTTTTTTGGCGGCGGTCAAAACAATATCACTATCACCTAGCTCTTCTTTACATACACTTTCAAAAACATTCCAAAGGGATTTGTCCCACTCAAAATCATTTGGATGTTCTCCTAATGCAAGAAGTACGCTTTCTGCTAAGCCATTTATTGCATTTGCTTTTGCAGAATATATCATGACCGTACCAGTTTGAGCAAGGCGAACCGCTGTTGCAGCAATGGCTTCTTTTTTATCATTGGGGAATGGATTCCTTCGCCGCCCAAAACCTAATGGAGCTTTTTGAACAAAGTTTGGATTAAAAGGCTCGCCGTCACTTTTCCATTGTAGCCTGACGCAAGTTCCGTCCCACAATAATAAACCCAGCCGTTCAAGAGAAGGCTTCCATTCTGACTTTGCTACCAAATTACTGTCTGCTGCAATCCACTCGGCCAACTCATTTGCATTTGGTAAAACGGCAGATAATAATAGCATCCGTATTTGATTCCGAGAAGCAAACTCTTTTATATGTGTGAGAAACATCTCGTTTTTTATATACCGTTCTTCTGCCCCTAAAAGATGACCCTCATCAACAACAATTAGTTTGATTTTTGTTTCTAATCCTGAACCGCATCGGATAAGAGCTTTTGCTTTTTCAGGCGTTGCAATAACTACTTGGGATTCATTGATAAGCTCAAAATCCGTTAAATTTGCAGTTGATCCTCCGTATAGCTGAGATACTGTAATTCCAAGTGGATTAAATACTTTACTTAGACTCTGTTCTACTTCAAAAGCCAATGACCGGAAAGGCGCGAGATATAAGACTTTTGACATACTATTGGAAGATAAAGTGTTAATAATAGCTATTTCCGCAACCCGTGTTTTTCCCCCACTTGTTCGAAGATTAATAATGCCTCCATCATTTTCTCCAACAGCAAGAGGGATAGCTGCCACTTGAGAAGGCCATAATTCTGTGACAGGAGGCACAAAGCCACTAAGAAGTTGAATATAGTTCTTAGTTGTATATTGAGAAGATGATAATGGCGGCAAAACACTCCAAAGAGATGCTTTGAAATAAGTCGAAAGTATAATCCTTAATAGCCTTATTATCAGCCAAAACGATATTAGATTGCTATCAACAGCAACAAGAAGTAATTTATTAAATATATCGTCTATTATAGTAAAGTCATCTTTATTTCCTGTCTGAACATAATCCGTAATTATCATAAAAATGCGTGCTATTTCGTGAGAAATAACCCATTCATCCAAAACTTGTATGTCAGATAACTCACAAAAATCTTCAAAGAAAACCTTACTCGTAGATTTCAGCAACGAATTAAAATCCTTTTTTACGAATTGTATTATTAGTTGCCCAACACTGAAATCCAGATTTATGTCCTTCAATACAATAAAAGCGCGCGAATATTGCTTGGCAGCGTAGAGAGCCATACCTGCAATAAGCAAGTTATAATTTTTTTCATCCGCCTCACTGTCATTATATCTATAAGCGTCTGACAACAATTTTCCGGCTCGCTCTAGTATTCCTAGATTCTCTGCTTCATCTGCACTGTCATCGGCACCTTCAATTAACGAGCATCCACAGGAAAGCAATGCATACGCGATGTGTGTCACCTTTTCCGTAAGTAAAGGATCAAAAGCTGGATAGTTTTCCGGACTTTCTTTTACTTCTTGAAGAATTCGTCTTGCATCGGCCTGAGCGATAAGATTGTTCAAACGATCTTGAGATAGACTTTTCAGCAGAGCGGAAGTGTAATCAACAGGAATACTCATATGCCATTCTCCAATTCCTCAAAAGCTTGCGTTACTATCGTTTGGGGAGCATGCATTCCCAGCGAAATCATTAGCAAATTGTGAAGTTTATTATCAGTGTGCTTGTTGATATGGTTTTTGGCATTTTGATTACTCATGAGCAACCCAACATAATCTATTTGTAATTTGTTTGTTGCAAATAGCAATGCACAATTTTGAACTCTTTGCCCGATTTCAGATTTTCCTTCCTGAAACAATCGTTCGGCTACAAACATCAGAGAAATCGGTAATCCTGCTTTGTTAGATCGCACAAGACCATCAACAATATCGACTACGGCCTGCTTGTCTGGCGTGGTTCTAAACTTTGATTCGCCGACGATAATTCTTACGGGATCTGCATCTAAATCAAATAGAAGAACATCGTCACCTTTCATGGACTGATCCGGGTTGGTATTATACCTTAGTCTGTATATGGGAAGTTGTGCATCTGTTGTAGAACTTAGATATTCCGCCAAGAAAACTTCAGCAAAATTTCCTTTCTGTGTTGTAAAATCCTGTGGATAAGGGGAGCGGAGTATCGGGAGACCTTTGATTTTTAATGATGTGATTAAATCCATGTGCCGCTGCAATGCATCCGGACTAATATGGTGTTTTTGCAGTGCATCTTCCATATATTTTAGCAAAACATCATTGTGCCCATTTTCCGCCAATGACCTATGCGCGACACCGCTTGTAGTTATACCATCATTAGCCACCAAAGAAATGCCAAGGGGACTCATTTTATCCGGATGCTTATTCACAATGGACATACCCAACACTCCTTTCGTATCTAATTTTAGTAGTCTCTGTTTAACAGAAAGTTCGCCAGATGCACGATCTTGACACCGTTGATATTGCCTGCGGCCAGCTCATCCAGCGTCACCACATATTTCGGGTAATGATCTCTGATTTCCAGCAGGTTGGCAACCTCACGGTCAGACTCCTCCGGCAGATTGCGGCACACCTGCACATAGATTCGCTCGTCCCGCCGCACGGCCACAAAGTCGATCTCCTTGGTGGCGTTTTTGCCGATATACACATCATAGCCCTTCCGCCGAAGCTCAAAGTACACGATGTTCTCCAGCATAGCGGCAACGGATTTCGGATTAAAGCCCATCATGCAGTATTTGAGGGAAGCATCCGCAAGGTAGAACTTCTCCTGCGTTTTCAGGACGGTCTTGCCCTGCATATCGTACCGCTGGCATCGGTAAATCACGAAAGCCTTTTCCAGCCATTCCAGATAATTATAGACTGCTTCCACCGAGAGGGAGCGCCCTTCGCCTTTCATGAATTTCACGATGGCGTTGGCAGAAAAAGTCTTGCCGACATTCTCCACAACATACTTCACCACACGGTTGAACAGGTCGAAGTTCGTGATATTGTGCCGTTTGGTGATGTCGCTGGTGATAACGGAATTGTAGATACCCTCGACGATTTGGTAAGACGAACGCTCATCAAAGTTCCCAAGCGCAACGATGGGGAAACCGCCCATGCGGATATACTCGTTCAAAAGCTCCTTCGGCGTGCGGCTGCTGTCCTTCTTAAACTCCAGATATTCGGCAAAGGACAGGGTAAAAACGGGAATGGAGATATAACGCCCCGTCAGATAGGTGGAGATCTCACTGGACATCAGCTTGGAATTGGAGCCTGTCACATAAATGTCGGTATTGGAATCCTCCAGCAGACTGTTGACTGCCTTTTCCCAGCCGTCCACCTCCTGCACCTCGTCCAGCAGAAGATAGTAGCGTTCGCTGTCGGTCATTTTTTCTTTTATATCCCGATACATCTGCTTGGCGGTCATGCTGTCATCCAGCTCTTCCGAGGTATAGCGTAGCTGGATCACATGGTCTGCCGCAATGCCGCTGCCGAGCAGGTCGTCTTTCAGCATATCCAAAATGGTCGATTTTCCACAGCGGCGGATTCCGGCAAGGATCTTCACCAGCGGAACATCCCGATAGGTTTTCAGCATATCCAAATAGTAGGGCCTAACGATCATGGTATCGCCTCCTTGTTATTAGTATAGCTAAAAACGCCGTTTTGGTCAACAGTTTTTTCTGAAAATCCAGAAAAACTTTTTATACGGAGCATCTTTTTCGACTCGCTTTGCATTTCTGCCAACAGAAAAGCGGCACAGATCTCTCTGCACCGCTTTCGTCGTACCTTATATCGCTTTGATTTTTTTGAGGTAGGCCACGGCATCGGTATGTCCGCGGAAGTAGATGTGCTGCCGTTCCATGTCCTCCATTTGGCGGACAAGGTTCAGATAGTCCACATACGCCCGATGTTCCTCTGCGGTCATGCGGATCTCGCCGCTGCCCTCGTTCATTTTGTCGATGACGGGGTACTGCGTTTTCAGCTTGTCCATACGGTCGGAAAGCGCGGCGTAGTCCTCGTCGGTATTCAGCAGATCCATCACAATATCACTGTCGATCTCCGCAAAGGCATCCTCGATGCGGGATGGCAGGTCAAAATAGTTGTCGCTCACGGTGCTCACTTCCTTATCGTTTTTATTATACTATACCCAAACCGCAAGGCAATATCAAAGGTGCAAATTTTATCGTTCGGGCTGTTCCGTCTGCCGTGGGGCTGCGGAGCGGACAGGGACGGCGGGCGAACTGATCCGATATTCTTCGGGGATGTTCTCGATGTCACCGTCGTAGATGTCCACAAAGCGGCCGCCGTTTGAACGCACATAGCCGTTATCCCCGAACACGCCGCCTTCTTCATACCGAATATCCCGTCCGAATCCCTCATAATCAATATAGTTTGCCAGTGCGCCGAGGTTGCTTGTGTCATAGCAGCCGCTTTCCTCGATCCAGTAATAGCCGAGGTCGTAGTCGTTCCGCACGCCGGACAGGTAATCAAAGCAGTCCAAATTCTCGGTCAGGTTGATCAGCTCCTGCACACTGCCGGTGTTCTCGCCCAAGTCCAAAACCGCCTGCCAGAAATCGTCGCTCTCCCGCAGCTCCATGATCTGCCCGGCAAGATAGTTCAGCTCGCTCAGGCTTTCGTATTCTCCGAGCACCTTGCCGATGGCGGCATCCGGGCAGTCATAGTCGGTAATGAACCATTCCTCATAGCGCCGCCCAATGCCGATGCGCCGGAAAACCGCCTGCATTTCTTCATTGGTCACGGGAAACTTCACCCATTCGCCTACCAAAAAGCCCTCGTTGTATTTGCCGAGGTTGGTAATAAAGGCTTCAAAGGCGCAGTCCCTTGTATCAGATATATTCATCATAGTTGCCTCCGTTATCTCTCCTGCACCGGTGCCTGTCTGCGGGGGATGAGAAAGCCGTAAACACGGGCGATCTCGTCGCCGAGTCTGCGGGTGATCCTTGTAATATCCGCACGGGTGGCGGTGCCGCGGTAGAGTTTTTCTTTCAGGTTCTCGATCTGTGTGTCGCTCACGCCGTCCTTATAGGCACGGTAGAGATAATGGTTCGTGCCATCGTGATGGATGGCATCGCAGCGGAAGTCACCGTTTTTATCCACATACCAAGTGCTGTAATCTATGTCCAGTTCGCTGTAAAGGCAGTCCCGGATATTGCCGCTCGGAATTTCCTTGTAGCCCATGCGGCGGCCGTGCCAAAGACCCAGATCACCGACAACGAGAATGGGACGGGAGAGCTGAATGTCCAGATTGGAGCGCTCGTCGTCCAGATAGTCGCCGTTCAGCTCATACATCAGTCCTATACGCTCGGCTTCGGTGAGGTCGGGGTATTGCTCCTCCAAATCCTCCCGCCAGTCGTCGTAGTCAATGTCGTTGCTCCAAATGATGTGCCTGCCGTCCTTCATTGCGTCCGTCCCTCGCTTTCTGCCATCAGAAATTGTCCGAACTCGGTAAAGGCGTACCAGTTCGTGCGGTCGAAGCGGCTCTCGTTGAACCGTCCCTTGGTGAGCACTCGCCCCTTGACCAGCCGTTTCAGGGCATAGCGGATCTCATCGTAGGACAGAAACGGGAAAGAGCCGGTCATCATCTGCACCGAACAGCGCACCCAGACCTTGCCCTCATGGAGCTGCGGCGACTCGGTGCTTTTCTGCTCAATACAATCCCAAAGGAAGCAGGCCAGCACCGCCGCATTGACTCCGTACTTTTTCGCTATGTCCGAATCAAAGAAATGAACCATAATCTTGCCTCCTTTTTTGTTTTCGGGATATGTAAAAGGGGCAGCGGAAACCGCTGCCCCAAGGCTTACTTTTTCTTGGCTCTGATCTTCAGGAAGATCAAAGCGCCGACGATAAACACGACCAGCCCGATTGCCAGAATGGTTTTCAGCTCCATTACTCTGCGCCCTCCTTTCTGCGTTTTCTGAATCCGACTACGCCCAACACAGCAGCACCCGCAGCGGAAATGCCGAGCAGGGCAAGCCACAGGGCGGGGTTGCTGTCGTCGCCGGTTTTCGGCGTGTCACGAAGCTCGTTGTGCATCTCCACTTTCGTCACCGCACCCTCAAACACGGATGCCGTCTTGTCGGCGGGCAGCACATAGGCGGAAGATGCACCGTCCGACACCTCGGACACCACATACTCACCGATGCGGAGATCATCAATGATGATCTCGCCGTTTTTGTCGGTGGTGAATACGCCGACATAGCCGTTCGGACCGGTGACACGGAACGAAAAGCCCTCAATTTTGCCGTCCGAGGAAGTCTTGATGATTTTCAGAGAGCCGATCTGCGGCGCATTGACAAATCCCTTTCCGGCCTCGTTTTCCACGGTCACGGTCTTGCCGTCCTCAGCGATCTCGAAATAGTAGGCGTTTTCATCCAGATAGAAGCCCTCCGGCGCTTTCGTTTCTTTGACATAATAGCCGCCGTAGAGCAAATCGGACATTTCATAAACGCCGATGCCGGTTTCAGTCAGCGTGCCGACCAGTGCATCGTCGGCATCCAACTTCTTATTGCCATTGCTGTCACGGCAGACGGTGAACTCCGCACCCGTCAGCTTGTTGTCGGGATAGTCCCGGTCAATCTTGGTGAGCTGCACCGTGCCACGGATGCGGGTGTTTTCGATCTCCACCTCGATCACCGCACCGTCCGCATCGACGGTCACGGGATAGGTTTTCTCCGACAGCACAAAGCCGGTCGGAGCTTCGATCTCCCTCACGATCCAGTTGCCATAAGGCACACGGGCAAAAGAAAAGCTGCCGTCCTCGGCAGAGGTGGCAGTCAGGATGGCGTTTTCGGTCGTAAACTCGGTGCAGTCCGCACGAAACAGTCCGATCAGCGCACCGGAAAGGCCGCTGCCGTCCTCGTCCTTTTTCAGTCCGTGGATCTCACCGTAGAGCAGCTTGTTTTCGATGGGTGCGCCGCCGTTTGCCTTGATTTCCACCAGCGCCGTGTTCTGCCCGGCGTATTCAAATACGATGGGGTACTCTTCGTCGGAGAGGATATAGTGTCCGTCCGTGGAAAGTTCTTTGAGATAGTAGCTGCCAAACGGCAGATCGGTTTTGCAGACAGCGTGACCGTTTTCATCCACCAACACGATCTCCAGCAAACCGTCGGCGGGAATGATGCTGCCGTCAGCAGCAGTCAGCTCCTCGGCGGCAAACAGTCCAAAGGTCACGGCGGAAAGCTCGCCGCCCATGCCGATGCCGAAGCGTTCGTCCTGCTCCAAGACCTTATCCAGAGAAACGGCGGCTTTCTGCCGCTTGTTGCAGAAGTCGGCGGCGGTTTCGGTGATCTCGACCTCCTGCCCGGCATAGACAAGCTCTGCCGTGTGGACTTCGGTGTTCAGCACATAGCCGGTAGGTGCGGTGATCTCCCTGACCTCGTATTTGCCGAGATACAGGGGCTTGCTTTCGGCAAGTCCCGTTTCGTCGGTGGTCACAGTATCGACGACCTCCCCGGCCGTATAACGGAGCGTGCCGTCCGGCGTGATAATGTCCTCGGCGGCAGTGATTTCATAGATCGCACCTGCAAGTCCCTTGACCGCAAACACCGGCTGATAGATGCCGTCCGCCTCGGTAACGGAAGAAAAGACCTCGCCGCTCTTGCTGATCCGGAGCACGCCCTTCTGCGCCGTGTTCGACTTTGTGACCTCGACCACCGTGACGGCGTTTTCCTCCGTGGCATTGTCGGCGGTCACATCAAAATAGACCGGCTCGCTGTTCAGCGTATAGCCGTAGGGAGCGGAAACCTCGACCAGCGAATAGCCCGTGCCGTATTCCAGCTTTTCGGGCGTAATGAGATAGCCGTCGCTGCTCGTATAAAAGGTGTCGATGGTGGTAACTTCGGGATAGGTGAAAGTCTGCGTGATGAGCGACCCGTCCGGGCGGTAGAGCCGGAAGCCTGCGCCTGCCAGCGGAATGACCTTGCTTGTTTCAGCGTCCACCTTGACGATCTTGATATAGCTCTCAAAATTGCGGTTGTTTGCAAGGTAGCGATAGGTCTGCCCGTCCTTGGCGATATACACATCGAAATCGGCAAGCAGCTCACGGCCGTCCCAGCTCTTGGTCTGATGCACCGTGTAGATACCGTAGGGCAGGCCTTTTGTGACTGCATAGCCGTTTTCGTCGCAGGTCAGATAGTCACGCTCGGATGCCTTGGCGCCTTCATAAGAGCCTGCGACTTTCAGGAAAACCGCAAACTCTGCGCCGGCCTCCGGCGTTTCAAGCTGGGTTTCGCCGTCATCGGTGTGCTTGATGATGGCGATTCTGCCCTTGATGATCTGTTCGGTCACATCGTTTGCCGTGGTGTTATATTCCACGGTGTAGTCCTTCGCCTCTGCGCCGATGGGATAAACGGTGCTGTCCAGCAGATAGCCCTCGGAGGGCGTGATCTCACGGATGGTCCAGTCGTCGCTGCAGACATAGTATTTCGTGGTGAACTGTCCGTTGGCATCCGTGGTGTAGGTGTCCACAAGCTGGTCGCCCTTATAGATGCCGTAAACGGCACCGGCAAGGGTGGCATCGCCCTGCGGCAGACCTGTTTCAGCGTCGCTCTTGGTGACAGTGACATTCCACTTTTTCAGGATGTTCGTAAAGCTCTTGTTCGTGACGGTGTTCCATTCCACCGCCGCCGGCTGCTGTTCGGGGACGACATAGCGGATCGCCGTATCGACTTCCTCCAGCGTGTAGCCCGTGCCGATCAGCACATCAGAAAATACGGCTTTGCCTGCGCTGTCGGTCACGGCGTATTCATCCACCGCAAGCCCTGAAAGCGAAGTGCCGTAGAGGTGGAATTTCACGCCCTCGTTCAAGCCGTCCTCGGAGGTCTTGGTCACGATGAGCGTGCCGCGCTTCAAGGTGTTATTGAAATTGACCGTTGCCACCTGACCGCTGACGACGGTGATACGGCGCACCTCCTGCGGCTCGTATTTGTCGTAGTTCTGCTCCGTAACGGTGTAAATGCCGGGGGCAAGGTTATTGATCTGAATGATACCGCCTGCGCCCGTTGTAACGGTCTTGTCCATGCCGTTGCCGGTGATCGTAAAGGAAATGCCCTCTACCTTGCCGTCCTCGCTGGTCTTGACGATTTTGGCACTGCCGTAGCTGACCTTGATGTTCAGATAGCCCTTTACGGGATCGTTCACCGTCTGCGCATAGGTGACGGTATCTTGCAGCTTTCCGTTCGGGCCGTACACGCCGTCCGTCCAAGTGATAACACCGCGCCGCTGCGAATTTTTCTTTTCGGCTGTAATGGTGACGGTATCGCTCGGCGCATCGTCCGCCGTGATAGTCAGCGTGTTTCCGCTGACAGAAAAGCGGATGCCCGAAGCGTTTGCGGAGAACGCATAATCCGAGAGCACACCGCTTGTGTCAGTCAGCGTGGCGGCGTAGACTTCGCCGTTCCATTCAAGCTCAATGGTCCGGGCTTTTCCCGCAGACTTTGCAAGAAAGCTCGGCACCTTGGAATGGCGCTGAACGCTTGCCTCAATGGAATTGTAATAGCTCATGATCTGACTGTACAGCGGGTGGTTCGTGCTGATCTGCTCCACGATGGCGCTTTTGCCGCCTGTGCCGACCTTGTTGAAGTCGGCATCGCGCTCACCGACGACCGTTTCCCAGATCAAAAGCTGTGTGGCAACGGCGTGAGCCAGCTTGTCGCCGCCCTCATTCTGCGAGCGCCAAGAGGTCGAGATTGTTCCCGAATAGCCGTACTGAAAGATACGGCCGATGAACAGCTTAATATCATCGGGAGAAATGGTGCTGTTATAGGACGACGGGTATTCATCCCAAAAATCCTCGCCCTTTTTCGTAAAGGTGTTGCCCGTCTGCTGCGGCACGCCGGGTTCGATGCAGTAGCAGATATTGCCCTCATACGACCCCATTGCACGGATCGTCGTAAAACGGGATGTTGCCGTAGACCAGCCGTTCATAAAGCTCAGGCTGTCGTGTCCCCACTCGCCGCCGTAGTTGGCATCGCCGTCACGGGGATAGGAGATAAGATATGCTTCGTCGGTTTCTTCTGCTGCAAATGCGGTCGTTCCCATGCCAAACAGTGTGGTAACGCACATCAGCATCGCAAGAAACAGCGACAGCGTTCGTTTGAATTTCTGCGTTTTCATTGAGTAACCTCCTTGAAATGAAAAAACGCACCGTGTTTCTCGGTGCGTTCCTCGGTAAATATTTGGTTTTCAGGCATAGCCGATATACAGGTCGAACTTCCCGTCGGAGCGTGCCTCCGCCCATATCCACACATCGGTTATATCCTCGTCACGGGCGTATCGGTTCAGTCTGCTTTGAATGTCCCGTTCCAGATAGGAACAGTGCGTACCTGCCGAAATAGGGCTATCCCAGCAGTCCACTGCCGAGCTTTCCAGCCGCAGGCCCACGCTTTCGGCATAGGCTTTGGCATAGTCGATCCAAGTCTGAATGTCAAACTCCGGCTCTGTGGGCTCTCCTTCGGCAGGTTGTTCAGGCACCTGCGGCTGTGTTTCCGTAGGCGCTGCCGGTGCTTCGGGTTCGGATGCTTTCGGTGGTGTCGTTTCCGTGGGGCTGCTGACGGTCGGCGGCATTTCCTCTTTTGCGGGTGTTGAAACCTCCGATTTTTCTTTCACGGTTTCGAGTTCTACCGCACTCTCTGTGGGAATCTCCGTACTTCCCGAAACAGAAACCGTCGTGATCTCCTGCGGTACGGTGCTTTGCACAGGCTCAGCCGTGACCGTTTTCTGCGAAGATGGCGCAGACACCTCGGAGTAATCCGCATTTGCACAGCCCGAAAGAGAAAGTGCCAGCAGCGCTAAGACGACGATGATCTTTGCGTTTTTCATATGCGCAAACCTCCTTTGCCTTTTCATTTTACGGATCGCTGCCGAAAACTGCAAAGCTGTGAGAACTACCGCTGCCGTATTATCTCTTTTTTCGGGAAGTACAGGTAGTTTCGAGGGGGTGAGGTGTGGAGAGGGGGAACACGCCGACACAGCCGTACACACATCAAAAAATGGGTATGGCTGCCCCTTGGTAGTGCCTATCGTTCCGTATCCCGCTGGCGCTCTCGCCTGCGGTACAATTCCAATGCCTTGATGATGGTATCTTCAATTTTCTGTGCGGGCGTCCCCGGAGCAAAATACTTGCTGATACGCTCTTTCGGCATTTTGAACTGCTCTCGCTGGTTCGGTTTTTCCTCCTGCATAATAGAGAGGATGACTTCCTCCGTCAGTTTCCCATCCCGGCTGAACTCTTTCATTTTGATGGCCTGTGCCAGCGACGGCGTGCAGTCCTCACACTCCATCGTGTCGTATAGGCTCTGTTGCTGTTCTTTGGAAAGGTAGGAAAGCTCCACGGCGGGACGGAAAGCGATCTTGCCGCTGTCCACCATGTCAAGCACCGATGGGATCAGCTCGGTCAGGCGGATAAAGCGTCTGACTTGTTCTCGGCTATCACCGTTCTTCTGACCCAATTCCTCGTTGCTGCGGGACTTCGACACCAGTGGTGTCGAAGTTAAATCCGACCGCTGACCTTGCCGTTTCATAGCTTCCAGCTTCATCTTGTAGGCAAATGCCTTCTCGGACGGTAAGATCGTTTCCCGCTGCAAGTTGCTGTCCACCATGATGATCGTCGCTTCATCATCGGTGAGGTTGCGGACGATGCAGGGCATCTCGGTGATACCTGCCAGCGTTGCCGCACACTTTCGCCTATGACCGGCGACCATCTCATAGCCGCCGTCCGCTTTGGGGCGGACAAGGGCAGGCACCAGCACGCCGTACTGCTTTACGCTGTCTACCATCTCCGCCATAGCCTCGTCCTGCTTGACCTTGAACGGATGGTTGGGGAAGTCGGAGATGTCGGCGGGATTCAGCGTAACGACCTTTTCAAGCTGGGCCTCCGCACGGCTCTCGTCGGTGGAGAACAGGTCATCGAGCGGCGTCATCCCTAAATCTCTCGGTTTTGCGCTCAAACTCCAACACCTCCTTCGTCAGCGAGCGGTATGCGGCGGCGACCTTGCCGTTCCTGTCATGGGCAAAGATGCTCTTGCCCCGGCCGCTGGTTTCTGCGGCTCGGACGGAAAAGGGGATCTCCGTTCCGAACACACGGATTTTTTCGCCGTAGTGGGCGCGCAGAGATGCGATGATCTCCTTGGCCTCGTTGGTACGGCTGTCCACCATCGTGAACAGGATGCCGTCGATTTTCAGCTTCGGGTTAATCTGCCGCTTGACCTTTGCAATGGACTGCATCAGCAGGTCAAGCCCCTTTGCCGAGAGATACGACGGCTGGGACGGGATGATCACGCTGTCCGCTGCGGCCAGTGAGTTGATCGGCATCATACCGAGCGACGGCATACAGTCAATGAGGATATAGTCGTAATGGGGCTTGACCGCATTGATATATGTCCGCAGCACGCTTTCCCGGCTCATGGCGTTGATCAGCCGAATTTCCATGCCGGACAGCTCAATGTTCGCCGGGAGCAGGTCAACGCCCTCACCGTGATGCAGAATACCGCAGCCGTCCGGAATAGGGGTATCGTCGATCACATTCTGCATGATGTCCGCCAGTGTGACGGGAAGTTCGTCCGGCTTCGGGTAGCCGAGGGAGAGGGTCAAAGAGCCTTGCGCGTCTGCGTCAATGAGCAGCACCCGCTTGTTCTGCTGGGCAAGCCCGATGCCGAGGTTGGCTGTAGTCGTGGTTTTGCCCACGCCGCCCTTTTGGTTCGTCACCGCGATCACTTTGCAATTCGCCATATGGGTTTCCTCCTTTGCATAAATTTAGCCGCCTGCGGCGAAGCAGACGGCTATGTAGGAAAAGCAAAAGGGGCTATCTGCATCTGCAAATAGCCCCTCAAATAATATATCATTGCCGCTGGCGAATCTGTTGCCTTGTTTCCAGATTGTTTGTTACATAGCCTCTTTCGCGCAACCCGTTAATCACCTCGGAGTAAATATCTACTCCCTCCGGTCCCTTTATTGTTATTATTAGAACGAATTCTTGCGCTTGAACCGTGATTTCATTGCGTGGGTTCATATCAATGCGAATCTTCCATCCATCGCCAATTTGTATTCCTTTAGATATTTTTCGGTAATAAGATTTTATTGGACTCCATTTGAATCCGTTTTCAACTCTTGCTTTTTCGAATTTTTCATCCCATGTGCTCTCCAGTGGAACGCATCCCGAAAATTTAGGTTTTCCATTATTGCTGATCCTATAGACGCCAAAGCTCACATCAATATTTGTTCGGCAGTACTCTTTTCCATATCGTTCGTCTAATATGGGGTTATATGCAAGAGTCATGCCAATTTCTCCAAAGTATTTTCCTCCTCGAATAAGTGATTCTGGGTATGGAAAATCGTACATTTCCAAATGTGATCCTTGGGTTACCTTTTGCCTGAAAACAAGGGTAACTTCGTCCTCGCTACATTGAAGAATGTCTTGAGCTGAAATGGAGGGCATACCAAATCCATAGTACTTAATATTATCTTGATTTTGTTCCAATAAATCACGAGAGTTCATTCGAGCAGAGTGAATTAGCATTGCCTTGGCAAGCAAAATATCCTTTTCTGCCATTTCGTCGTAAATTGATGCAAATTTTTGAACAGCGCGTGGCGTCGAATAACTTGTACCATTTCCTTCTATAATATTCCCGCAAATGTCTAATCCTTTCATGCCTAGGCCGTCTATATGTAGCGTCCTAGAAAGATTGCCACCGTAATCAACAACATCGGGTTTTACGATGTAGTTAGCGCCGGGGCCTCTGCGGCTAAATGGTGATGGTTGCATGGTTTTGACAATCGAATCAGCTGAGTCATACAGGGCAACAGATCCAACAGTTATAGCTCGTACAGAATCTGCAGGAGAAATGATTCGATCTCTTTCGCCTAACGAAGTTTGGGGTGGCCATTCTCGTAGTGGCAACGTGTTTATATTTCCACTTGAAACAAATATTTGCACCTGGTATTTATCCTGAATATAATCCAAAAAAATTCCGAGATCTGACATAGAGCCAGTACACACTTTATTTTCAATTCCCAAAGAAAGATTCCATATTTTTGTTGTAGCAGCATGCTTTTCCATAACTGCTTCGATGATTTCCATAAGTTCTTCTTCGCCAATTGAATCGATTGGACCGACTGTGCTATCTCCGTTCGGTATTGCAACAACATCTACAAATGAGAATCTGTGTTTCTCGGCAGTTTCAAGTCCATTAAGCTCGTTTCCAAACTGAATGGTTGAAGCTATAAATGTTGCATGACTGTGATTCTGGTACTCTTTAGCAACATATTCTTCTCTAGCAACAACATACGATTTCAAAAAGCTGTTATCATCACTTATACCACCATCAATAATTCCGATAGTAACATTGCTGTCCGTTTCGCCGCTATCTAATAACATTTTCAGGCCTATATTAGTGTAATTAGTCAAAGGTAGCGAATACTCTTGAAAAAAATCGATGGACTTGACTCCGTTTATTCCTGCAAGTCTAACAATATCATCATATGATTGGACCTCCACTTTAATAAATTTAATTTTTTCGCCATATGTTATTAATTCGAGCCTGCCGGAAAGACCAATTTCATCGATTTTTCTGAGAACATATTCTGTCAATTGGATGTTGTCGAAATCATCATCAAAATCAAAGAGCTTAATTTTGATTTTATTTCGCACTAAATCGAAATACCCCTCGCTCGAAATAGAAGATAAATCATGGGATATTCTTTCGTTTGCTGTAATAGGCTCTATATCTGTAATAGCGGTCATATTTGCACGGAATCGCTCTGAAGGCGGATTTTGAATAAGTTTCAAAGTATCTTCTATGCCTTTTTTACTCACCTTAATATAAATCTCGCCTAAATCTTCGCTTCCGATGATTGGACAATTTCGGCAAAAGTCATTCGGTTTATGGGATTTAGCAATGGCTTCTGGCCTAACTGTTATCTTACCGACGGCTGGAATTAATTCGCTCTCCTGAAATACACTCTCATAGTAGGATAAAACACCTTCAAACTTCTCGGTCATAACATCTTGCAGTTCTTTCGTTACTTCACAAAAATATTTTATCCCACCTCCACCTTGATTTTTTTGGGTGTCGGAAGTTTTCTGCAAAACAAGCTTGATAGGTAAATTTTTTTCACTCATTATTCATCAGCCTCCTTTACCAACTTTGAAATAGTTGTCTTTGAACTTCCTAATATATCAGCAATTACTTGCAGGCTAAAAACCTTATCGTTACATTCTCTTAAAAACCTTGCCTTAGCCTTTAATATAGTTTTTTCACTGCTACAATTTTGAGGGATAACATCCTTAAAAGAAAATAGCTCATCATAAAAACCCGCTTTACTAACTTGCGATTCGTTTATTACAGCATTACGGATTGCTTTGAGAATGATTTCTTCAATATTTGCTCCGCTCAATCCGGTAAAAGCGGTAGCCAATTCGCGCTTTTCCTTTGTTGAAAGGTTATGATTGCCCTTGGAAAACAAATCTATCATTTCTACAATCGCATCTGTATCCGGGAGTTCAATTCTTAATTTGTATTCAAATCTTCGCCAGACGGCAAAATCTAGCAATTTTTCGTGATTAGTTGCAGCGACAAGTAAACTATCACTGCTCATTGCATCAACATTTTGCAGTAAGCTATTTACAACCCGCTTCAACTCCCCAAGTTCATTACTATCATCTCGCGCCTTTGCAATCGCATCAAACTCGTCCAAAAAAAGAACGCAAGGCATTTTTTGGGCAAACTCAAATAACATGCGGATGTTTTTTGCAGTTGTGCCAAGATACGAGGAAATAAGACTGTCCAATCTAGCAATCAACAGTGGGAGGTTTAATTCGCGCGCAATCAAATATGCGCACTGTGTTTTACCACAACCGGGAGGACCATACAAAAGTAGCGTATTTGAAACGCCAATTCCAAGTGAATTAAGTTTGTCTGCATTTTTATAACTCAATATAAACGACTTTAGGTTTTCAGAGTTTTGTCTTGACAATATAACATTAATATTGTTGTCATCAGGATATACAATATCTGCTAGTACGGCACGGGATTCAGAATCGACTGGAATAGATAGTTCTTTCCTAACTCCCATTGCTGAAAGAGTTGCTGCACTTTGGGCGGATAACAACTTGCTAAATTTGTTTGCGGATCGCACTTCGTTATCTTCTTCGAGTTTTGCGATTAATTGTTTCGTGTAATTGACAACTTTGGTTTGATCGTGTTTCAATGCGCCTTCTACTATTTTGCCTATTTCAATAGAGTATTTCATTGGGAATTCCTCCTGTCACTATTTTCATTATAGCAGAACGCCTTGCCAGATGTCAAGAACGTTTTTTATAATATGGGAACGAATTTGAAATATAAAAAACGAAGTTGATGTTTCCGAGAACAAAATAGAAGTTTTTAAGAAAACGTCCAGCGAGTCGCTGAATAGCAAATTGAAATAATGTGGCGAGTAGTAGACTTGTCAGCAAATATCGCGCTGCATTTTGTCAGTTTAATTTTTTAAACTTAAAATGTGAATAATATGTTTTCTCTTGACGTGGCTGACTGGTGATTGTGGTTTTGCCCACGCCGCCTTTTTGGTTCGTCACCGCAATCACTTTGCAATTCGCCATATTGGTTTCCTCCTTTACATAGATTTAGCCGCCTGCGGCGAAGCAGACGGCTATGTATGGAGGGCGGTGCTGCCCTCTATAATTGTAAGATTATTGATTGTCCGCCCGATCCTCATATTCATAGTCATTTATCAGGTCGGCTATATCAAGCAGGAACGCCCGCAAAAACTCTTTGATTGCCTCCGGATAAGGTTCAAGCTCGACAACAGATGCGGGAGTTTCGATTGCGATTACATCATAGATGGCCAAGATCAGGTTGTACGCTTCGGTGATTTCTCCTGTGGAATAAAGGGATTCGAGCGTGGATTTTATTTTTCGGACGGTATCCAATGTGCCGGATATCTCCAGTATTCCGTCCCAAAACGGGGCAGAATAAGCGCCGGACATATTGTTGATAGCTTCAACTGCGGCGGGGGACAATGCGTATTTTTCGTTCGACATTTCTTTACCTCCAAATAGTTTTGGTTATGTATTACCCCGCCTCTTATTATAGTGCTCCATATCTCTTTGCTCGATTTGATAACATTTTTACAACAATTCGGCTTTTGGAAGCACTTTGAAGACCCGGCCCAGCTCTCGGAAATGGAGAAGTGTTATCATAAAATTCTTGATAACATCCCTCAGAAATAACAAAAGAGAAGGAATTTCTATCCCTGCTCTTTTGGCAATATAGGTATGGAAAAACCGCATAAACACTGGGTTTATGCGGTTTCCGTTGGCGGAGAGGATGGGATTCGAACCCATGTGCGATTGCTCGCAAACTGATTTCGAGTCAGCCCCGTTATGACCACTTCGATACCTCTCCATATTAAGTTTTGTTGCGGCAGCGTACCGAAAAAATCTGATTTCGAGTCAGCCCCGTTATGACCTCTTCGATACCGCTCCGTGTTGACAAATGGTCATTATGACCACTTATCATTATACTATCGGGCGGCCAAATGAGCAAGAGTAAATTTATTCGTGTTCTGCTTCGCCAAATACTGCGCTTATGCTGCAGCCGTTCACCGCCGCGGCGTTGGTTGCCGATGTTTTTATGCACTGCATTGCGTCTGCGAAAAGTTCCACTGAGTTGCAGCCGTATTCGCCATTCAGCACAGCGTTTCCAGCAAGTATGTTCAGCTTCGCGCCCGCATTAAACCCATTCACGGTTATGGTTAGTGCATCAAGCGGGTCGTTTTTGCGGCTTACTATGTATCCAAGCGCCGCTATGACATCCGCCGCGGCAAGTGCGGCGTCGTGCCCATCCTGCGGTGCGGAGCCATGCGCAGCCTTACCCGCTATCTCCATTGTAAACCGTCCGCGATACCTTGGCAGTCCCGATTGAGTATCGCCATCAAACGGCAGCAGCAACTCCGCGTCCTTATGCGGCTTGTCCATGCGCATAACGGGTACATACTCATGCTCACCGACCGCGCTTATGAACGTCCCGTTCGCCGTCTGCTCAAGATAATCAAACGCAAACTGGGCGTATTCCGCCGCACCAATGTGCAGTATGTCCTCATTTATTCTGAATTTTTCATTATGCACGGTATGCGTGCAGCCCGCCTTTTCATCCCTGCACCCTAAAAATACGAACAGCGACGATGGTATTCTTTCCATAATATATGCAAAGTCCTCGCTCCCCATCGCCTTTGCTGACGTTTGTAGCACATCCTCACCGAAAAGCTTCCGCGCCGCGTCGCGTGCAAGCGCATTGAGCGCAGTATCGCGGTTATTCACGGCGTAGCCTGAAAACGTATGCTCAAATTCCGCCGTGCAGCCGTATATCGCTGCTGCTGAATCAGCTATATGCTCTATCATCTCAAGCGCAAGCCTTTGGCTGCGTATGTCAAACGCGCGGAATGTGCCTTCCATGCTTGCGCGCTCACATATCCTGCCGTCCACTCTTTCACTTTCGACTGTGCCTATGCTTATTACCAGCGGACTGTCCGGCTTATTCATGCGCGCCGCTATTGTCTGCACTTCCCTTATGACTGCCGCTGCCGCCGCAACAGCATCCCTGCCAAGCTGCGGCGTCATGCTATGCGCTCCGCACCCGCGCACGGTTATGCGGAAATTGTCGCAACTTGCCATAAGGTAACCGTCCATTATGGCCATGCGGCCTGATTCCACCGTGGGCCAAACATGCATGCCCATTGCCGCATCTATGCCGCCAAGGTGGCCGTTGTCCCAATAATAGTGACTTCCTACGAAGCATTCCTCTGCCGCCTGGAACAGCAGCTTCACCGTGCCGCGAAGCTCGTCCTTGTGCTCGCTCAGCAGCTTTGCCGCGCCAAGCAGCATCGCCGTATGGCAATCGTGCCCGCAGGCATGCATAACGCCATCGTTCTCGCTTTCGAATTCAACTCCGCTGCATTCTTTTATCGGCAGTGCGTCTATATCCGCCCGCAACAGCACGGTCTTTCCCCCGTTCCTGCCGCGTATGGTGCCTATGCAGCCCGTATAGTCGTCAAAGCGTTGCACTTCTACGCCCATTTCCTCCAGCTTATCGGCTATATACGCCGTGGTCTTGCGTTCATTGAAGGATAGCTCCGGGTGCGCATGTATATGCCGCCTTATGTTTATTATGTATTCGTTTATCTCGCCCGCACTGTAGGCAAAGTTCATCGTTTTCCCGCTCCCTTTCAGGTTTTGTATATTTTATCATTGCTCCCGCCCCATGGCAACAGTGCATAATCGCTGCATAATGCCACACTTTTTACGTATAATTTCCGTGTCATTAGGGGTTCCATTTCCGATTGCAACGGTATATAATATACCATCATTAAAAGCTGCTAACGGGAGGACAGCAAGGCAACCTATGCGCACAAATATGCACAACTGCATACGTTATAGTGCCGATGCACTCAGGTGCATCTGTACACGGCCCTATGAAGGGGCTGGTTTTCGTCGGCTTTTTCAGGGGCCTGAAAACACCGCGGCGTTGCTGTGCTGTGCTTATGGCGTTGGCTTGCCTAAAATGGTTTAATCCTATTCGGCGGCATATTCATGCATAAAAATTAAACGGCAATTTGTGGGCGGTGTCACTTTATCAATATTGACTGCTGCCTTTTATTTGATTATAATGTCATAGGAAGCGGCTGTGGTGGAACGGCATACACAGCGGACTTAAAATCCGCCGGCGAAAGCTTGCGAGTTCAAATCTCGCCAGCCGCACCAGGTCGCAGAAAAGCAGCAGATATCGGCTGCTTTTTTGCGTATTTACAGCTTATTTGCAGCCGCAGCATCCATTATGTAAACTAATTTTTTAAGGAGATAAACACAATGTCAACCATTTATGCTTCAGCAGAACAGCTTATAGGCAATACCCCGCTTGTTGAGCTTACGCAAATAGAAAAGGAACTTGGCCTGAAAGCGAAGCTCATAGCCAAGCTGGAGCTTTTCAACCCCGCCGGCTCAGTCAAAGACCGCGTTGCGCTGGCAATGATAAACGATGCCGAAAAACGCGGCGTGCTTAATAAGGACTCCGTGATAATCGAACCCACCTCCGGCAATACGGGCATCGGTCTTGCCTCCGTTGCGGCAGCGCGCGGATATAAGCTGATAATCGTTATGCCGGACAGCATGAGCATTGAACGCAGGCAGATAATGAAGGCCTACGGCGCCCAGCTTGTGCTCAGCCCCGGCGCAAAGGGCATGCCAGGCGCGATAGAGCTTGCCAATCAGCTTGCCGCCTCAACGCCGAACAGCTTCATTGCAGGCCAGTTCGTGAACCCCGCAAACGTTATGGCGCACTATACCACAACGGGGCCGGAGATTTATTCCGCGACCGACGGCAAGGTGGATATATTCGTGGCCGGCGTAGGCACGGGCGGCACAATAACCGGCACCGGCAAATATCTCAAGGAACAGAACAGCAAAATAAAGGTCGTAGCCGTTGAGCCCGCCACCTCCCCCGTGCTTTCAAAGGGCGTAAAGGGGCCGCACGGCATTCAGGGCATAGGCGCGGGCTTCGTGCCGGATATACTGGATACGGGCATATATGATGAAATAATACCCGTTAAGGATGAGGATGCCTTTACATACGGCCGCCTTATGGGCAAAAAGGAAGGCGTGCTTGTTGGCATATCCTCCGGCGCTGCACTTGCGGCTGCGGTGGAGCTTGCAAGGCGCGAAGAAAACGCAGGCAAGCAAATAGTGGTGCTGATGCCGGATACCGGCGACAGATATCTTTCCACCAAGCTTTTTGCAGCGGACGAGAATTGATATGCAGCAGAGCGCAAGAACTTACGCAACGCTGAAAAGCGACATGGCGGAATTTATCGATCTTTCAAGGATAGTACTGTATCCGGAGGTTTTTTCTCTCAATCCCGATGAATTCCGCGAGCAGGCCAGTATGTATCGCATGCGGGCGTTGCTTATGGACATACTCAGCAGCATATACGGCGGCAGTGCTGAATGCGAAAAGGCTGCCGACGGGCTGTTTGCAAAGCTTGGCGAAATAAGGGCCACACTTGAAACGGATATACAGGCCGCGTATGAGGGCGATCCAGCCGCAAAAAGCCGTGAGGAAATAATGCTGGCCTATCCCGCGTTTGAGGCCATAAGCACGTTCCGCGTAGCGCATGAACTATACATGCTGGGCGTGCCGCTGCTGCCGCGCATGATGACGGAGCATGCCCATTCGCTCACCGGAATAGACATTCACCCCGGCGCAACGATAGGCCGCTATTTCTTCATAGACCACGGCACGGGCGTGGTAATAGGCGAAACCACCGTTATAGGCGAGCATGTTAAGCTTTATCAGGGCGTAACTCTGGGCGCAAGAAGCTTTGAAGTTGGGCGCGACGGCGCATTGATAAAGGGCAATAAGCGCCATCCTAACATAGGCAACAACGTTGTTATATACGCCGGCGCAACAATACTTGGCGGCGACGTTTATATTGGCGACAACTGCGTGATAGGCGGCAACGTATGGCTCACGCAGTCCGTTGAGGCCGGCAAGACCGTTGTGGCCGCCCATGCGGAGATAACCACAAGGTAAAATAATAATCCGTATATTGCAAAAGCGCATGCTATCGAACATGCGCTTTTTTGCGTGCCTCCCCCCGCCAAAAGCAGCCGTCCGCAGCACAGCGGGCGTCTTTTTGCACCCATTATTACCGCAATGCATATGCTGTAACAAAGGGGCGCGGCGCGCCCTAAAACCCATCAAGGAGGAACAGAACAGTGTTATGTAACCAATGCGCCGGCTGCGCCTTAACCGTGACCGCCGCCGCGGCCGATACGGCCGAATGCAGCGGCGGCGTTATAGCCGCGGGAACGGTATGCACCAGCGAGATTTGCGGCACGTTTGACGCGCAGGCCGAATCCGGCCTTGCACGCATCAGTTTTCCCATTCAGCAATACAGCGAAGGCTTCTGCCCGTGCGAAGCTTTTGAGCAGGGGACGATGTTCCCCGAGCTTGTGCAGTGAAAGGAGGAACAGGAATGGATACCGCCCAGACCAACCTTTTTTACCGTATCAGTCAATATCGCTTTATGTGCGTGGAGCTTAATCTTTATCTTGACACGCATCCCAACGACGAAAACGCCCGCGCGGATTATCAATGCTATGCGCGCAGACTGCTCCAGCTTATTGAGCAATACGAAAGCGAATACGGCCCGCTGCTCAATTTCGGCCAGTCCCCAACGGAAGTGGGCTGCTATGTAATGTCCCAATGGCCCTGGGAATAAGGAGGAAAGAATATGTGGATATATACAAAACAGCTTGAATACCCCGTAAACATAACCAATCCCGACCCGCGCATGGCAAAGCTGCTGATGGCGCTGTATGGTGGGCCGGACAGCGAGCTTGCCTCCGGACTGAGATACCTTACCCAGCGCTTCACCATGCCGGACGACCGCTGCCGTGCCACGCTTAACGACATAGGCACAGAGGAATTGGCCCATTGGGAAATGCTCGGCACCATGATTTATCAGTGCATGCGCGGCGCAAGCTATGCCCAAATAGACGAAGCCGGCATGGCCGGTTATTACACCATGCATAGCCGCGGCGTTTTCCCCGCCGACCCCAACGGCGTGCCTTTCACAACGGCATACATCGCCTGCACCGGCGACCCGGTAGCGGATTTGCATGAGGACCTGGCTGCGGAGCAGAAAGCCCGCGCCACTTACGAGCACCTTATGACCCTTACCGATGACAAGAGCATTCTTGACCCGCTCAATTTCCTTCGCGAGCGCGAAATAGTGCATTATCAGCGCTTCGGTGAATGCCTTGAAATAGTTCAGGGCATACAGTCCGGCTCCAAGCGTCGCGTTTTCAGCGCATCAATGCGCAGCGGCCGCTAAGCTTTAATTGACATACCCTCCCGCGCGCTGTATAATATTATTCAGATAGTTATGCGCGGAGGTACATATGAAGCATATCACAACCATAAAGACCCGTAATCTTTGCGAAAGCGCCAAGAATGGCGGCTGCGGCGAATGTCAGACTTCTTGCCAGTCTGCTTGCAAGACCAGCTGCGGTATTGCCAACCAGGCCTGCGAGAATAAGGAAACCAAATAATTCCGGGTATAGGAAACTAACTATGCCGCCCAATTACGGGCGGCATTTTTAGCACGAAGGAGAGAATATGATCCATCAATATAAACTTGGCGGTTACAATATAGTGCTTGATGTATGCTCCGGCGCGGTGCACGCCGTGGATGACGTAGCGTACGACATGATTGCCGCGTTTGAATCGGCGGACAGGGCGGACGTTATATCCGCCATAGCCGAAAAATATCCCAACGAAACCGCCGAGGACATTGCCGAGTGCTATGACCAGATAGCCGAGCTGAAGGCCGCGGGCGAGCTTTTTGCCCCGGATACGTTTGAGCCGATGGCTGGTGCGCTGAAGGCCAAAACGGCTGGCGTTATAAAGGCACTGTGCCTGCACGTTGCGCATACATGCAACCTTAACTGCTCATATTGCTTTGCAAGTCAGGGTAAATATCATGGCGAACGGGCCATAATGAGCTACGAGGTCGGCAAGCGCGCGCTTGACTTTCTTGTTGAAAACTCCGGCACGCGGCATAACCTTGAAGTGGACTTCTTCGGCGGCGAGCCGCTGATGAATTTCGATGTTGTGAAGCAGCTTGTAGCCTATGCGCGCAGCATAGAAAAGGAAAAGAATAAAAACTTCCGCTTCACGCTTACCACGAACGGCGTGCTTATTGACGACGACGTTATAGATTTTGCCAATAAAGAAATGAGCAACGTTGTATTGAGCCTTGATGGGCGCAAGGAGATACATGACCGTTTCCGTGTGGACTATGCCGGCAACGGCAGCTGGGAAAAGATAGTGCCGAAGTTCCAGCGGCTGGTCAACGCCCGCGGCAAAAAAGGCTATTACATGCGCGGCACGTTTACCCACGCCAACCCCGATTTTCTTGAAGATATACGCACCATGCTTGACCTTGGGTTCACGGAGCTTAGCATGGAGCCCGTTGTTACCGCGCCAAATGACCCTTCCGCACTCACCGAAGCGGACAGGCGCATAGTCATGGAGCAATACGAAAAGCTGGCCGAGCTTATGCTCAAGCGCGACGCCGAAGGCAAGCCCTTCACATTCTATCATTATATGATAGATCTTAAAGGCGGGCCGTGCATATACAAGCGCATATCCGGCTGCGGCTCCGGCACGGAATACATGGCCGTTACGCCGTGGGGCGATCTTTACCCCTGCCATCAGTTCGTAGGCGATGAAAAATTCAAACTGGGCGATATTTGGCACGGCGTAAGCAACACCGCAATACAGAATGAATTTGCGTCCTGCAACGTATATGCCCGCGAAGAATGCCGCGATTGCTGGGCACGTCTGTATTGCTCCGGCGGATGCGCCGCAAACGCCTACCACGCCACGGGTTCGGTACGCGGAGTATATAAGGAAGGCTGTGAGCTTTTCAAAAAGCGCATGGAGTGCGCCATTATGGTTGCCGCCGCACGCGAGCTCGGTAGCGAAGAATGAGCACGCCCATATGCGACTTTGTAAATAAATACATTGCGTCCTCCCCCGTGCGCATGCACATGCCCGGGCATAAGGGCAAAGCCATGCTGGGCTTTGAGCCATATGACCTTACGGAGATAGATGGCGCGGATGATCTGATGGCCCCGGACGGCATAATTGCCCAAAGCGAGGCCGAAGCAAGCCGTCTTTTCGGCACACGCACGTTTTATTCCTGCGGCGGGTCAACGCTTTGCATACAGGTGATGCTGCACCTTATCAGCCTATATGCGGCGCAATGCGGCAAAAAGCCGGTTGTATTAGCCGGGCGCAACGCACACAAGGCATTCGTAAACGCTTGCGCGCTGCTTGATATAGGCATAGAATGGCTGTACCCAGACGATGAGCAGAGCTACATTGCCTGTAACATAACCGCGCAGCAAATATCCGAAAGGCTTGCGGAGCAGCACGGGCGCATCACGGCCGTGTATATAACCAGTCCCGATTACCTTGGCAACATGCAGGACATAGCCGCCATAGCCCGCGCCTGCCATGAATACGGTGCGCTGCTCTCAGTAGACAATGCACATGGGGCATATCTTAAATTCCTGCCAACGCCGATGCACCCGATGGACCTTGGCGCGGACATATGCTGCGACTCCGCGCATAAAACGCTCGGCGTCATAACAGGCGGAGCGTATCTGCACATTTCCGTTTCCGCCCCTGCCGTGCTTGCGGAGCGCGCAAAGGCAAGCTTTTCCGTTTTCGGCACAAGCAGCCCATCTTATCTTATACTGCAATCGCTCGACGCCGCCAACGGCACAACGGAAGCCTTCCGCAATGAACTGCGCACGTTTCTGCCGGCGGCAGATGCGCTGAAGGCTAAGCTTGCCGCACACGGTTTTGAACTTGCCGGAAGTGAGGCGCTGAAGCTTACGCTAAAGCCCAAATCGTTCGGATACAGCGGGCAGGATATAGCCGCGACGCTTGAAGCAGCGAATATATATCCGGAGTTTTATGATCCGGACTACATTGTGCTTATGCTTTCGCCACGGCACAGCGAACGCGAGCTTGACGCGCTGTGCGATACTCTCTGCTCTTTACCGCGCCGCGTACCTATAGTCTCCGCTCCGCCGCCCATGCCGCGCCCTGAGCGGGCGATATCCCCGCGCGAAGCTTTGCTTGCCGCTGCGGAGAAAGTGCCGCTGACGCGCTGTTTAGGGCGCATATCGGCAGCATCCGCAATAGGCTGCCCACCAGCGATACCGATCGTTATAATGGGTGAGCGAATAAATTTCGCGGCAATAGCCTGCCTTGAGTATTACGGAATAGAAAGCTGCATGGTGGTAAAATAAAATATGCCCTTCGCATTCACATTCGAATTGCGAAGGGCTTTTTTTGCACCGGTTTGCAAACATAAAAATCAGGCAGCCTTGCGGCTGCCCGATAAAAATGCTTAGTTTTTAATGGCTTACTCCTCGTCCTTCTTCTCGGCGTTGGCCATGGCCGCAGCAAAGAGACCGGCAAGGGAAGTAGTGGACTGCTCCACGGGGGGCAGATCGTATGCATCCTCGTCGCGGCGGGGACGCTTACGGCGCTCGCTGCGCTCGGGCCTGTCGCCCTGCTGCTGACGGCGCTCGCTGCTATTGCGGCGATTCTCGCGCTCCTGCTGGCGCTGCGCATCCTGCTGCGCGCGCTGCTGGGCACGCTCGGCGGCCACGCGCTCACGCTCGGCCTTTTCCTTGGCTATCTCCTCAGCTATCTCGGGGTTCTCCTCAATGAGGGCCTCGCGGCGGCTAAGGCTTATGCGCTTAGCCTCGGTATTAACATCCAGAACCTTGCAGCGGACAACATCGCCCACATGCAGTTCGTCCTCAACGTTGGCAACGCGCTTTACGCCAAGCTGAGAAATGTGGATAAGTCCATCGATAGTGGGCTCAAGCGCTACGAACGCGCCGAAAGGCACTATGCGAACAACCTTGCCTTCTACTATGGAGCCAACGGGATAACGCTGATCCGCGGTAACCCAGGGCTTGGGCTGAAGCTGCTTATAGCCCAGAGATACGCGCTGCTTTTCAACGTCAACATCCCTGATAAGAACTTCAACTTCCTGACCAACGCTGAGAACCTCGCTGGGCTTCTTCACGCGGCTCCAGGAAACGTCGGTAATGTGGATAAGTCCGTCAATACCGCCGCCAATGTCAACAAACGCGCCGAAATCGGTCAGCCTGCGTACAACGCCCTTTACCTTGGAGCCAACTTCCAGCTCCGCCCAGCGCTGCTTGCGGGCCTGCTCGGCTTCTTCCATCATAACGGCCTTGTGGGACGCTACGATGCGCTTACGGCTCTTGTCTACCTCGATAACCTTAAGGGTTATGGGCTTGCCGACCATGTCCTCTATCTTCTCAACGTACTTGGTGGAAAGCTGAGAAGCGGGAACGAACGCGCGCACGCCTTCGATGGTGGCGATGAGGCCGCCCTTAACAACTTCTTTACCAACGGCATCGAACACCTTTTCGGAAATGTGCTCGTCCTGGGTAAGAGTATCCCACATCTTCTTGCTCTCTACGTTCTTGTGAGAAAGCAGTACGTTGCCTTCGCCGTCGTTGACCTTTATGACCTCTACCTCGATAGGATCACCAATCTTGACTACATCGGCAGGATTCACGTCCGCATCAGAGGAGAACTCGTTGCGGGGAATGAACCCATCGGATTTGTAGCCAATGTTCACACAAACCTCGCCGTCCACTATCTGCACGACGGAACCGGTCAAAATCTGGCCGTTGCGGATACGCACGAGGGTCTTTTCAAAGGCCGCGGCGAAATCGGTGTCGCCATCGCCCTTATCCTCGGCGGGTTCTTCCGCTTTGGGTTCTTCGGTCTGTTCGGCATTGCACGCGCAGGCGCACTCTGCCTCGTTCTTGCAGTCACACTCCGCTACAATGGGCTCTTCAACGGCAGCGGCAGCTCCCGTTTCGACTCCATCGTTTTCTACGGGGTTTCCAGCCATCGTCTTTTCCATTTCGCTCATCCTGGTAATAACCTCCCTAATTTTCCAATCCGGCGCAGAAGCGCCTGACACAATCCCTATTATATCATTATGAGCGATTTTTTCAAGAGAAAGTTCGCTTTCTTTTGATACATAATGTACATGTTTACAGTATTTTTTGCAAACGGAGGCAAGTTTGGCCGTATTGGAGCTGGTTTTGTCGCCTATGACGAGCATTTGTGAACATTTTTTGCTCAGCTCCTCCGCCTCTTTTTGCCGCGCCGCAGTGGTCGGGCAAAGCGTTTTTTCTATCACCGCATCTAAAAAATGCTCCCGTACCGCTTCCGCCACCTTTTCAAAGCCTTCCACCTCCGCCGTGGTCTGCGAAACAAGGCATACTTTAAGTTCAGCGTCAAGCACGGCTATATCCTCCGCTGTATGCACGAATATGCCGCGGTCCTCGCAGCAGCCGTTTATGCCTATGCATTCGGGGTGATTGTCTTTGCCGTATATAAGTATTGTTCTGCCTGCTGAATACTGTTCGCTCACTATTGAATGAATCTTTTCAACAAAGGGGCACGTGGCATTCTTCACGTTGAGCGAGCGCGCTGCGCAATCCTTTATCACCTTCGGCGGCACCCCGTGAGAACGGATAAGCACCGTTTCGCCCGTAGGAACTTCTTCTATGCTGTTCACGGTTACCGCGCCCAGCGCTTCAAGCCGCTGTATGACAGATGCATTATGTATCAGTTCGCCGAGTATATACAGCGAGCCCCGCTCATTCAATATGCCCTCCGCCATGTCTATCGCGCGCCTTACGCCGAAGCAGAAGCCTATGCTTTGCGCCTGTATCAGTTGCAATATATTTCCTCCAGCTCCGTACCGAGCGCCGCCACGGCATCCGCCAATTCGTCCGTAACAACGTCTATAAGCGTGCTCTTCTGCGCGTTGGCCGCAATTTCGCTCACATCTATGGCCTTGCCGACCATTATGACCGGCCTCAGCCTGCGCTGCGAATCGGGGTGAATATATATGGGTATTACCGGCGCGCCCGAGCGTATTGCAAAGAACGCCGTGCCTTTTTCAAATTCGTCCAGCGAATCGCTCACTTCGCGCTTGCCTTCGGGGAAAAGGCCGAATATCTTGCCATCGTTGAGCACCTTCAGCGCATTTTTTTGCGACATAAGGTCAACGTTTTTCCTGTTCACAGGGAATGCCCCCAGCGAGCGGAAGAATATGTTGCCTATCTTTGATTCAAATATTTCCTTCTTTGCCATGAAATGCACCATTCTGGGCGTGCATATGGCAATTATAACCGGGTCCCACATGGATCGGTGGTTGCAGATGAATATGGCCTTGCCCTTAACGCGCAAATTCTGCTTGCCGTAAACTATGGGGCGCAGTATCAAAAGCAGCAGCGGCCCCAGCAGAATTTTCAGCAGCATATACAGCATCAGTCTTTTCCTCCCGCTTCATTATAATACACGGCCTTTACCCTGTCCGTCACGGTCTTGACCGCCTGCTCTATTGTCATATCGGTCGTATCCACAAGTATTGCATCGCTCACCCTTGTAAGCGGAGCGAACTCACGATGGCTGTCCGTATAATCCCGCGCTTCTATCTCCGCTTTAAGCTGCTCAAGCGTTTTGCCTTCGTCCCTGCCGCCTGCCCTTAGTTCCTTCAGCCTTCTTGCGGCGCGCTCGATGCTTGACGCCGTAACGAAAAACTTGCACGGCGAAGCGGGTATAACGCATGAGCCTATGTCCCGCCCTTCCATAACAAGGTCGGTATTTTCGGCAATCTTCTGCTGCTCACGCACCAGCATCTGCCTCACTTCAAGTATAACGCCTATGTCGGATGCACCTTTGGACACCTGCTGCGTCCTTATAAGGCCGGACACGTCCTCCCCGTCAAGCAGCGTCCTCTGCGCGCCGCCATCGTTTTCAACGCTTATGTGCGTATCCTTCAGCATGGGCCGCACGCGCTCAGCATCGTTTGGGTCTATCCCCAGCCTTATCGCCTTCAGCGCCACCGCGCGGTACATTGCGCCCGTATCAAGGTAAAGTATCCCAAGCTCCTTCGCCGCGGCCTTGGCAACGGTGCTTTTGCCCGCGCCGGCCGGCCCGTCTATGGCCACATTTATATGCGTCATACTATGCTCCTTCCCGCAAGCACGCCCGTTGAGCAGGCTATTTGAATATTGAATCCGCCCGTATATGCGTCCACGTCTATAACTTCGCCCGCAAAGTACAGCCCGCTCACAAGCTTTGATTCCATTGTGGACGGGTCTATTTCCTTCACGTTTATTCCGCCGCGCGTAATTATGGCCTGATCTATCGGCATGGCGGCCTTAACCGTTACCGGTACGCATTTTATAAGCGCGGCAAACGCATGCCGCTGCTCCCGCGTTACGGAATTGGTTTCCGTATCCGCAGCTATGCCAGAAAGCTGCACCATTACCGGTATCATCCTGCGCGGGAAAAGCCCGTCCAGCGCATTTTGGAAGCTTTTGCGGCTGTTCTGCTGAAAGTCGCGCACAAGGCGGCGGTCAAGTTCGTCTGTGTCAAGCCCAGGCTTTAGGTCTATCGTCAGCCGCGCGCCAGCGGGATCGTCCGCAATGCGGCTGGATGCGCTCAGCACCAGCGGGCCGGACACGCCGAAATGGGTGAACAGCATTTCGCCAAGCTCGCTGTAAACAAGCTTTTTCTTTTTGTTATATGCATTGAGCGTAACGTTTTTGAGTGAAAGGCCCATCAGCTCCTTGGGCCATTCCTCCTCCGTTTCAAGCGAGATGAGGCTGGGCACTATCGGTGTTACGCTGTGGCCGAAGGCTTTGGCGAATGCATAGCCGTCGCCAGTGGAGCCGGTGGATGTGTAGCTTGCGCCGCCCGTTGCAAGCACCACCGCGTCGTAACGTTCCTTTTTCCCGTCAAGGTCTATAATAAAGCCGTTTTCATCCTTCGTTATCGCCTTCACGCGGCTGTTCAGCCGAATATCCACGCCCGCTTTTTTCACGCGGTTTGCCATTGCGCGGAGAATATCGCTTGATTTATCGGACTGCGGGAATATCCTGCCGCCGCGCTCCACCTTCGTGGGAACGCCTTCCGCGTTTATCACGGCAACAAGTTCATCGTTTGTGAAGCCGTAAAGCGCGCTGTAAAGAAAGCGCGGATTGCGCGGTATGTTTTCAAAAAAATCCTTTATATCGGCGGAATTGGTCAAATTGCAACGGCCTTTGCCCGTTATGAAAAGCTTTTTGCCCAGCTTTTCGTTGCGCTCGTACAGCGTTACGCTGTGGCCGTTATGCGCGGCTTCGCTTGCGCACATCATGCCCGCGGGGCCTCCGCCTATTATTGCTACGCGGCTCATATAAGCCCCTTTCTCATCAAAAAGCCTCTCTCGTTCCAGGTTATAAGCTTGCTTTGTTCGCCCTTACGCAGTTCAATTTCGCATACGCCGCAATTATCCACCTTCACCTGCCGCATATTCTCAAGCGGAATGCCAACCGCATCCGCCATCAGCAGCTTTATGGGCATAGTATGGCTTACTATCGCAACCGTTGCGTCCGCCACATTTTCCTCCATAACGGCGCCCACGGCGCGCTTTGCCCGGGCAAGTATAGAATATGCAGATTCGGCCCGCATCATGGCACTTTTCTCTTCGTCCAAGTGCCATGACCAGTCCACCCAAAATTCCGGAAATTCCTTTGAAAGCTCGCGCGAGGTTTTGCCCTCCCAAAGGCCAAAGTCAATTTCTATCATTTCACCAAGCAGCTTTACGCAAACGCCTTGCCTGTCCGCAATGGCCTTCGCGGTATCGTGCGCGCGCATAAGCGGGGATGCATACACCGCGTCTATTTTCCTGCCGCTCAGCCATTCGCCCACGGCTTCCGCCTGCGCCATTCCCCGCGCGTTCAGGGGAATATCCGTTCTGCCCTGCACGCGGCCTTCGCTGTTCCATTTCGTTTGCCCATGGCGTACCAATATTATTCTCATTCCCTGCCGCTCTCCTTGGTAACATAAACGCCGTGGCTGCCCCATATGCCTTCAAGCTGGCTTAGGGTATTGGATACCTGCTCCCTGCGTCTTAGGCTGCACGCCACAATTATCGCATTTATAAGGCTGAGCGGTGCAACAAGCGAATCCGCAAAGCCCGCCATATCGCTGCGGGCGATCAGCGCATGCTCCGCCTTTTCGGCTATGGGGGAAGATACGCTGTCGGTTATTGCGATTATGGTCGCTTCCTTTCCGCGGGCAAAATCCAGCGCGTCAATGGTGCGGTTTGAATAGCGCGGGAAGCTTATGCCTATGCATACGTCCTCGCTGCTTATGCGGAACAGATCCTCATATATATTGCCCATCGCGCCGGACACCATCACCACGTTGTCCATAACAAAGCCAAGATAATACGCCAAAAACTGCGCAAGCGGCGCCGCGCTCATAAGACCGACTATGTATACCTTTTTAGCTTCGAGCAGCGCGTTTATTGCGGCATTGAAGGAGGCATTGTCTATTGAATCTATCGTTGCGCGGATATTGGATACATCGGACTTCAGCACGGATCTTAGCACATCGTTGGGCTGAAGGTCGCCGGTCAGCTGAATGCGCTGCACGCTGGTAAGCTTGTTTCTTATCAGCTCCTGCAATGATTTTTGCAGTTCCGGATATCCGTCATACCCCAGCGCATACGCAAAGCGCACCACCGTGGATTCGCTCACGCCAACTATGCGCCCCATCTTAGAAGCGGTTATGAACGCCGCGCGGTCGTAGTTTTCCGTTATGTATGCCGCAAGCTGCTTCTGCCCCTTGCTCAGCGTTTTATAGTTTTTGTTCAGCCTTACAAGCAGGTCGCTGCCTTCGGTCTTTTCCGCATCCTTACGCATTTATTCGCGCCAGCCTTTCTTTAATAATGCAAGCATATTTTCGTCCGTAAAGCTCATTTGCAGCGGGGTTATTGAAACATAGCCCTTTTGCAGCCATCTGTCATCCACGTCGTCGTTTTCCCGACTCATGTACACTATGCCGCGGCGCGAATAGAACATTTCCTCTCCGTTTTCATTCGGCATCAAATCATATTCGGTGGGATACTTATGGAAACCGAGCGGTGTCAGCTTCACGCCCTCGCAATCCTCCCGCGCGCCGTCCGGCGCATTTACATTCAGCAGCATAAGTTCATTATGTTCTTCCATCAGCTGCATGGCCCTTTCAAGGCCGTATATACACATATCAAAATTTTCCGGTTCAAATGCATAGTTGGATACGGCAATGGCCTTTACGCCGTATATAGCCGCCTCCATGGCCGCGCCTACGGTGCCGGAATACAGCGTATCCGTGCCAAGGTTACTGCCGTGGTTTATGCCGGACACTACAAGATCCGGCCATTCACCCATAAGCTGCATGCCAAGCTTTGCGCAGTCCGAAGGCGTGCCGCTTATTGCATACGCCGTAACATCCTCAAGCCCTTCAAGCGTTACGCGCTCCGCACTCAGCCCAAATTCGCTGCATGTGAATGAATGGCTTGCGCCGCTGCGCTGCACGCTGGGCGCGGCAATTGTAACTTCGTGCTTCCCCCGCAGGGCAGCTGCCAGCGCGCGTATGCCCGCGGCGTAGACCCCATCGTCGTTTGTTAAAAGAATCCTCATGATCTCGTCCTTTTCGCTTTCATTTCAATTCAATTCTTTCATATTTTACCAGAAATCGACCATTATAGCAACAAGAATGCGAAAATGATGCAGGAATTGCACCAATGCAATGCAACAAAAAAGAGCCGGACAAGGAACAATCCTCATCCGGCTCATTTGTTTCTTTTAAGCTATACCCAAAAGCTTACCGCTAAAGGCAAATTAATACTTGCGCTTACGGGCAGCTTCGGCTTTCTTCTTGCGCTTTACGCTGGGCTTCTCATAATGCTCACGCCTACGGACCTCAGCGAGGACGCCAGAGCGCGCGCACTTACGTTTGAACCGTTTCAGGGCACTCTCCAGGGACTCGTTTTCGCCTACACGAATTTCCATTTCTTTATCCCTCCCCTCTGATGCAACATAGCGGTATTCCATATCAAAAACATGGGCTATATCCGCAAACAAAAAATATTATAAGTGAACATCCGCCCAAAGTCAACCCAAATACGCTAATTTTCCTTCCGAACATAAATTATCCGCCCAAAGAGTGGCTCCTCAGGCGGATAAGCTCATGCCTTTTCGGCCGAATATCAGTTGTTTTCGAGCTGCTTGCGGTATTCTGCCAATTCTTCCTGGTTAGCCATTATGAAGTGACCCGGCTCAATCTCCGTCCAAACGGGCTTATCGGTTTCATAGTGATGGCAGGAAGGATCGTATACTTCCAGCACCTTTTCGCGTTCGCTTTCGGGATCCGGCATAGGTATGGCAGAAAGCAGCGCGCGCGTATAAGGATGCAGCGGGTGTGCGAACAGCTTTTCGGTTTCGGAAAGCTCCACTATAACGCCCTTGTGTATAACGGCTATCCTGTCGCAGATAAAGCGCATAACGCTCAAATCGTGCGCTATGAACAGATAGGTCAGCCCACGCTCCTTCTGCAGCTTGCTCATCAGGTTCAGCACCTGCGCACGGATGGATACGTCCAGCGCGCTTATAGGTTCGTCCGCAATTATGAATTCCGGCTCCATTATAAGGCTTCTGGCTATGCCGATACGCTGACGCTGACCGCCGGAGAACTCGTGCGGGAAGCGGCTTGCAAACTCCGGCAGCAGACCAACGTCCGAAAGCGCCTTGCTGACGGCGGCTTCCCTTTCTTCCTTTGAAATATTGGGATGCACGTTTATCAGGCCTTCGCTCACTATGTAGTCCACCTTGGCGCGTTCGTTAAGGCTGGCCATAGGATCCTGGAATATCATCTGTATCTTCTGGGTCACCTGCTTATCAAGCTGGCGGCTTATTTTGCCGCTTATGCGCTGTCCCTTGAAGGTGACTTCGCCGGCAGATATAGGATTGATGCGGATTATGGCGCGGCCTATGGTGGTTTTACCGGAACCGGATTCGCCGACCAGGCCGAACGTTTCGCCCTTATAAATATCGAAGGTAACACCCTTTACGGCAACGAACTTCTTTTTGCCCTTGCCGAAGGTGACTTCCATGTCGCGCACCTGAAGCAGAGGTTCTTTATTCATATCAGCCATTGTTCTTTCCTCCGTTACTGCGCAAGTTTCTCATGTTCCTTATGTTCTTTATGCTTGCGGGCGGTTCCACATGCGGCGCGCGGGGATCCAGCAGCCAAGTGCGAGCCTTATGCGTGGGCGATACCTCGAAATAAGGCGGCCTGTGCTGGAAGTCTATCTTCAGCGCCTGCGGATTACGCGCGGCAAACGCATCGCCGCGGATAGGATGGAACAGGTTCGGAGGGGTACCCTTTATGGAATACAGATCCTCGCCCTTAACGCCAAGCTGCGGCAGGGAGCTGAGCAGCGCCCAAGTATAAGGATGCTTGGGATCATAGAACACCTCGTCCGTGGTGCCTATTTCAACTATGTCGCCCGCGTACATAACGGCAATGCGATCCGCAACGTTTGCAACAACGCCAAGGTCATGCGTTATGTAAATGGTAGTCAGCTCATATTTGTCCTTAAGCTGCTTTATCAGGTTCAGTATCTGCGCCTGAATGGTAACGTCCAGCGCAGTAGTGGGCTCGTCGCAAATAAGTATGCGCGGGTTGCAGGCCATCGCTATGGCTATAACGACCCTTTGCCTCATGCCGCCGGAGAACTCGTGCGGATACTGCGCGTATCTGCGCTCTGGTTCGAGTATGCCAACGTCCGCCAGTATTTCTATGGCCTTCTGCTTGGCTTCCTCGCCATGCAGATTCTGGTGCAGTTTAAGCGCTTCGCCTATCTGCCAGCCGATGGTCTTAAGCGGGTTAAGGCTGGTCATCGGGTCCTGCATTACCATTGCAACTTCCTTACCGCGTATGCCGAACCAATCCTGCTCGGTCTTCAGCTTTGCAAGGTCAATGGGATGCTCGGGGTCGCGACCGTAATAAAGTATTTCGCCGGAATCCACCCAACCGTTCTTGTCCAGAAGGCCAATGAAGTTTTTAGTGAATACGCTCTTACCGGAGCCGGACTCGCCGACTATGGCAAGGCTTTCGCCCTTATACAGGTCAAGGCTTATGCCGCGAATGGCATGCAGCACCTTGCCGCGCAGGCTGAATTTAACGTTGAGATCCTTTACGGAAAGGATTACCTCTTTGTTTTCCATTGTCAGCCCTCCTTAAACGTGATTCTTGGGATCGGCAGCGTCGCTGAACGCATTACCTACCAAGTAGAAGCACACGGTGATTATGGAAAGAATTACCGCGGGGATTATCAGCTGATACCTGAGGCTGGGCGCCATCATAAGGCTGCGGCCCTTGTTTACCAGGTTGCCCAGGGACGGTATGCTTATGGGCAGGCCAAGGCCGATATACGCCAGGAACACTTCCGAACCGATAGCACCGGGGATGGCAAGCGACATGCGCAGCATGACAACGGAAACCATCTGGGGCAGCAGGTTCTTCATGATAACGCGGCGGGTGGGTGTGCCAAGGCAGCGGGACGCCAGGTTAAAGTCGCGGTCGCGGATGATTATGACTTGGTTGCGAATAAAACGCGCAAGGCCTATCCAGCCGGTCAGGCTCATCGCGATTATTATCGTCTGCACGCTGGGCCTCATAACATAGGATGCAAGTATGAGGATTATGGTAGACGGTATGTTGTTTATAACGTTGTATATTTCGGTGAACAGGAAGTCCAGCTTGCGGACATAACCCCACAGCAGACCAACCAGTATGCCGACCACGGCCTCGATAGCCGCAACGACTATACCTATGAACAGACTGGTGCGCGTGCCGCTCCACATCCTGCTCCACAGATCCTGACCGATATCGTTCGTGCCGAACCAATACACTTCGTTAGGACGCTGATTGCTTATGAAACCGACCTGCGGGGTGATTTCGGTAGGATCGGTAACGCGGGCAACGCCCTTGTTCATGCCCTTATATTCGCCATTCTCGCTGGTTATTTCAAGCATCATCTGCTCGCTGTTAACGAACGCGTAGTACCAGCCCTCGTTACCTTCACCTTCAAGGGGAGTGAACTCAACTTCGCTCGTTTCGCTGCCGCGCATGATGCCGCCTGCCATTACCTTGGGTGTACCCCAATTTTGGGGAACGTACAGGTAAGTAAGCACGCAGCCTTCGGGCACGTCGGCTATAAGCTCGCCTGAGGTCTGCTTGGAGGAAGATGAGGTTACGCCCATGGTCTCAGCGTCAACGGTTATCCAGCACGCCTGAAAATAGGTGGTCTTTTCGCCATCTTCACTGGTGACATACATATAGGGCTTTTCGGCGCTTATCACGGCATAATACCAGCCGGGATTCTCGCTGTCGGCAGTAGCTGCTATCTCTTCGGCAACGCCGCCCTTTTCCTGCACATAAAGCTTTATGTTGCCCCAGTCTTCGGGAGCCTGAACATAGGCAAGGGTGGTGTTCCTGCCGTCAGTTTCGGCGGCATAGTCGCCCTTGGTATACTTGATACCGCTCAGCTTAGCCTTGCCGTCCTCGTCAACTATTAGCCACACGGCCTTTTCGTCGAACTTGTTTACAAGGTTGGGATCAAACTGGTTAGGAAGCAGGGGCTGCAGGAAAGTGAACAGCACCAGCACCAGCATTATTACCAAATTGGTAACGGCAACCTTGTTTTTGAAGAACACCCTTATGGTGCTGCGCCAATATGAATAATTAGAATAGCCCGCGCGCTCGGCAGCAGTTTCATCATATTCGGCAAAGTCAAATTCCTCAGGAGTAAGCTTGGCTATCTCATCCGGGGTAAGGTCGTCCTTCTCGGTAAGAGGAGCATTGGTTTGGGCAATGCTGTCCTCAAGCTTTTTGCTTATTTTGTCCTTAGCAGAGTACTTGCTCATCGTGACCCCTCCTTCTTGGTGAAGCTGATACGCGGGTCAACAACAGCCATCAGCAGGTCGCCCAGCAGCAGGCCCAGTATGCTCATCACCGCGAATATCACGACCAGCGCAAGCACCATGTTGTTATCCTGCCTCTTTATAACGTCCACCAGCAATCCGCCCATGCCGGGTATGGAGTACAAAGACTCAACATATATTGAACCCGATATGGTCAAAAGTATTGAACCGGGGATCAGATTGACCATAGGCACCACGGAATTGCGGAAAACATGGCGGAACCATATGGTGCTGTTCGGCACGCCCTTTGCGCGGGCCAATTTGATGTAGTCCTTATTCGTTTCGTCCACCATGTAACGCCTGAGCCACATTGCGTAGCTGGATATGGAGGGCAGTGCCAGCGAAATTACCGGCAGAATAAGACTTGTCCATTCCGTTTCCTTATACAGCATGCTTACGCGGAACAGGTCGGAACCATAAAGCTGAATGAATATGAAGTACACGGCATTAGGCACGGCCTGTATAAACACTATATAGGCGTTGCCCAGCTTATCGGCAATGCCGCCCTTGCTGCGGGCCATCAAAATGCCCAGCGCCATGCCCAGCGGCAGGCTTATGACCATTGATATAAGGCCGACCTTCATGGATATGCCGATCTTGCTGCCGATAATATCCGTTATTTTCGCATTGATACGGTAGCGGTAGGATGTGCCAAGGTCGCCACGAAGCGCATTGTATATAAACTTACCTACCTGCACATACAATGGATCTTTCAATCCCATCTTGCGCAGACCGACTTCGATCTGCTGCGGGCTCATCTTTTCATAATTGCTGAAGTATCCTTCTTCAGGCATTGCGCGTACAAGGATGAACACGATAGTTATCAATATAACCAAAGTTATCAAAGCTCTTCCAAGTCGCTTTAATGAATATACTAACACTGTTTAGTTTCTCCTTCAGGTCCCTTGCTGCGGTTTATTGCGCGGGACTTTGTTTGTATAGAAAGATTATAAAAGGTCTTGTGGGGCGCGCGAACCGGCCCCGTTTAGGAGAATAAGAAAGCGGCCCTGCCCCGCAGTATACAGAGCAGAGCCGCATTTTTCTGTTTTAGGAATCGTTTCCTGTGTTAGGAATTAGCCTTCCATGGCAGCGGTCCACTCGGCATACTGAGCATCGAACATATCCTGGCTCATAGCGGTCTTGTAGACGTGCTGTCCCTTATAACGGCTGCTGGACTGACCCATCATGGCGTACTGGCCTTCAAAGCCGTTGAGTCTGGTGGCCTGATAGGAGCCGCCGGAGATGAAGCCGGGGACTACGATGGCGTGGTCAATATAGAAGCTTTCGGCCGCGGCAAACGCCTCGTAACGGGCATCCATATCGCCGGTCTCTTCACGGGCTGCGGCAACCAGTTCAAAGTACTGGTCGATGAGGGCAGCGGTTTCTTCGGTCTTGGTATACTGGTTGATACCATCCTGCTCGAGGGTCTCGTTGCAGAAGAAGTTGTAGCTGTTCTTGTGATCGAACGGATCGGCCCAGGTTTCGGGATCCATGAAGTCGGCGCCCCAGTTCAGCTCCTGCAGGGCGTAGTTGCCGTTGCGGCGAGTCTCACCCAGGAAAGAGCCGCTTCCGGAGTACGGTACAACGATTATGTCTATGAAGTCCGCGCCAAGCAGGCCTTCAAGCTGCTGCTCCAGAACCACGGTGCAGTTTGCCCAGGTGGTGGAGGAGGTGTTGTAGTTTACGGGAACCTTGATGGGGAACTTGCAGCCGGCGGCTTCCAGCTCTGCCTTGGCGGCGTCGCGGTACTGGACGGCAAGCTCGGGATCGAAGCTCTCACCCTCGGTATACTTGGCAAGTCCGCCGTAGAATACGTAGTCCTTACCATTATTCACGGAGAAGCCCTTCGGGGTAACGGTGTTGATCTTATGGATGGAAGGATCATCGCCGGGGTACTTGGCAGCGAGGTAACCATCACGATCGATGCCATGGAACACGGCCTTGCGGAAGTTTTCGTTGTTGACGGCGATTACCCAATTCTCGGGCTCGTACTCGGCAGCGAACTTGGGTTCGAAGTTGAAACCGAAGAAGTAGGAATAGTCGCCTATAACGCGGGTGGTGGAAATCATCTGGCTCTTTTCGGGATCGCTCAGCCAATCGGCAACGATGTCGGAACCGATGTCAGCACCGTCAACCTCGCCGCGGAGGAAGAGTTCGGGTGCGAGTGTGGCAGCTTCGGCGTTGCAGGTCTGCTCGATGCGCTCAATGTAAATATGCTCGGCATCCCAGTTGTTCACGTTCTTGGTGTAGATGCGCTTTTCCTGGGGCTTGAACTCGGAAAGGATGTAAGCGCCGTTGAACCACATGGAGTAATTGTCAAGGCCGTAGTTTTCGCCAAGCTCAGCAAGGAGGGAGGCGGGGGCGGGCCAATAGGTACCGAACTGCAAAGCGGTCAGGAAGTACGGGCGGGGCTTTACCATGTGATAAACCAAGGTCAGGTCGTCAACGGCTTCTACGCCCAAATCTTCGGGGGTGACAGCGGGGACTTCGGTCCAGGTGTCGTACTTTTCGGTTTCCTTGTTCCAGTCAGAACCTTCGTAGATAATGCCGTTGGCGTCAACCACGAGATCCTGCTCTTCGCCGACTTCAGTGCCCTGCTCTACGGGGCTGGCAAGCTGAGCGGCGGTGTAGTTGAGCAATTCCTCGGCATTGACGATCCAACCCTTCATCAGGTAGCTGTTGGCGCAGTCCATAGCGGAATCGCAGACGTAACGGGCAGCGGCCACATAGTCGTTAGCGGTTACGGGGTCCTTCTGGTTGCCGTCCGCATCGTACCAATACTGGCCGGCGCGCAGATGGAAGGTCCAGGTAAGGCCATCTTCGCTTACTTCCCAGGATTCGGCGCCGCAGGGCAGTATGTTGCCGTAGGTGTCGTTCTCAACAAGGGAATCGATGGTGTTAGCGCCGACTACCAGTTCGTAAGTGGTACCACTTACCAGATAGTTCATGGTGGTCACTTCGCTGGAGTACAGCGAACGGTACACCTGCTCGTCAGCAAACTCACGGCCATCGGGGCCGATGTTGGATTCCGGTTCGGGCTCAACGGGAGCCTCGGTGGGCTGAGTGCTTTCGGTAGGCTGCTGGGTTTCGGTTCCGCCGGGCTGATCAGTATTGGCAGGGGTAGTGCCCTGGCAGCCGGCGAAGCACGCTGCTATCATCATGACAGCAAGCAGCATAGCAAGCGTTTTCTTCATTGTGTTCTCTCCTTTTATTTTTAATCGCCTGCGGCTAAATGCGCAGGAAACTTAAAAATCAATTTAATCGCGTTCCCATTAGTTTTCCGTATATCCTTTATAATACATAACGTATTATATAATACACAAATATATTTATCAACTACAAATTTCTGTATACTGTATCAATTCGCTCATGTATACCCAAATTCATGTATACCGTGAATTTGCAAAATACATACATTCTTATATGAAGAAACCTCCAATTATTATATCATGCCGCGCCGTTTTATTGCATCCATTACCATTTTTGCAATGTCGTCTATGCTTTTCAGCCTGCCCTCTTCCATACAATATATTATATCTGCATCTTCCATGTCCGTTGCAATTTCAATATATTTTTCCATCGCGCGCTGCTGTATGCCATGGTCGGCTTCGTATACATCCTTGCCTTCGCCAACGTATCCGCGGTAGCCTTTTTTGGTAACGTTCTCCTCCGCCGCCTTGGGCAGGATGGAAAAAACTATGTTAAGATCGGGCTTCGGCAGGCCAAAGTGGCCGTATTCCAGATCCATCACCCAATTCACAATGTCCGGCTTGCCCAAATCGATATCGCGTACGCTTTGATACACGGCGTTGGACAGCACAAATCTATTTATAATAAGGAAGTCAGTCTCCCCGTCGCGGTAGTCCTTAAAGCTTTCCCATCTGTCCAGCGCGAACCACAGCGCCATGCTTTTGCCGTCTATCTCATCCGCGCGCACTCCGTCCGCTCCGCTCAGCAGCCTGCCTACCTGCGCGCCGAAATATGTGTCATACATCGGGTAGTCGCGCCCGGCTACGGTATAGCCAAGCTTTTGCAGGTTTTCTTTAAGCGCGCGCACCTGCACGCCCTTTCCTCCGCCGTCTATGCCTTCTATTGCGATTATCTTTGTTTTGTGCATATACCGTCTCCCCCGCGTTTTTCGCCTTTGTATTCTATCACATTTGTTTTCCCATGAAAAGCGAAACCGTTTCAAAAATAAGCGCTCGACATTGCACTTTGCTCAAATGCTATAAATACATCGTCGGCACCATTCAGCGCAAAATAATATTATTTATTTCGCAATAAGATGTTGACACACTATATTATACGCTATATAATATCATCGTCAAAAGGAGGTACGCGACATGGTGTTTCAATTAGGATCGGCGCTGCTGGATGCATGCGTGCTGGCGGTGCTCGATAGTCAGGATGCATACGGCTATGTGCTTACGCAAAGCGTAAAGCAAGTTATGGATATATCTGAGTCCACGCTCTATCCCGTGCTCAGAAGGCTGCAAAAGGATGGGCTGCTTTCAACATATGATCAGCCCTTCTCCGGAAGGCTCAGGCGCTATTACGCGCTTACGGACGCAGGACGCGATAAGCTGAACGAATACAGGGCCGAATGGAAGGCATACACGTTAAGGGTAAATTCACTATTGTACGGAGGGAATAACAATGATGCATTATAATAACAGCACCCACCGCGGCGGCATAAGCCCCGCCACCGAAAGGCGCAGCATAATAGCAAAGGAAGGCTGCCGCGAGGAAGTTATTAAGGAGTTCCATAGGGAGCTTAACGAGCTGCGCACCAGCATAGCGCGCATTATATAAGGAGGATACCGCAATGACCACCAACGAATACCTTGCAAGGCTTAAAAGCTGCCTTGAATGCATAGACGCGAGCGAGCGCGAAGCCGCCGTGCAGTTCTATACCGAATATTTTGAAGATGCCGGCGAGGAAAACGCCGAAAAGGTAATGGCGGAGCTCGGCTCCCCGGAAAAGCTTGCGCGAGACATAATCAAGCAAAGCGCCGGCAGCGCCCCCACCTCCCCAGCCGCCGAAACGGCAGCCTGCGGCGAAGCATTCACAGGCATACACGCCGAAACCATAAATGCAAAGCTTATACTGCTGCGCGGCAATGAATACCGCGTGGATCTGGACTTCCCCGAAGGGCTTAAGAAGCCCGCCGTATCCATACGCGACGGCGTGCTCAGAATAGAAGAAAAGCCCATTCCCAAGCATTTCACCAGCATATTTGACGGCAGCTTCTGGAGCGGCGCCTTCGGCGGCCGCAATGCATGGCGCCAGTCCGTGATAGCCATAACCGTGCCTGATGTTCAGTTCGAAGACTTTTGGCTTGAGACCGTGAACGGCACGATAGATATTACCAAGTCCGCGTCCGGTGATGCAGCCGCCCTGCCCGCGCTGCGCCTGTCCTCGCTCAAATGCGAAGCCGTGAACGGCACAATAAACGTTGAAAGCATCGCGGCGGGCAAGATACATCTTGAAAACGTGAACGGCTCCACCAACGCAACCAACTGCACCGCCACCGCAGGCTGCCATTGCGAAACCGTAAACGGCTCCGTAAAGCTTACGGGCGGCGTGCGCGGCAATGTACATCTTGAAAGCGTTAACGGCTCCGTAGCGTTCAACACAACAGAAAAGCTGGAGCAGTTCAACTGCGAATTCGATACCATGTCCGGCTCCGTATATATAAACGGCGAAAAGCAGAGCCGCAAGCATACCACCGTTATAAGCAACGCGGCCGAAAGCAAGCTGAAGGCCGAAACCATGAACGGCTCCATCCGCGCCAATTTCGCCATGTAACATAATCGCAAGTTTCCTGCCGAGCCGGCGGCATTCCTCCGGTTCGGCCGTTATGATGTTAAAAAAAAGGAGTGATATACGCCAATGGAAAAGAAGCCCACGCTATGGACAAAGAATTTTACTATACTATCGTTAGGCACGGTCGTCAGCACGCTGGGCAACGCCGTGTCAGGCTTTGCAATATGCCTGCTGGTGCTGGACTATACGGGCTCCACGCTGCTTTACGCCGTATTCAACGTAGTGTACAATCTGCCCAAGGTGATTATGCCGTTCCTTGCAGGGCCGTATCTTGACCGTTTTTCCCGCGCAAAAGCAATATATACGCTGGATTTCATATCGGCCGCGCTGTATCTTGTCATATTCGTTGTGCTGAAGCTTGATATATTCAACTATGCAACCATGCTTATACTTTGCCTTATAATCGGCTCTGTGGACAGCATATATCAGGTGGCATACGACAGCCTGTACCCAATGCTTATAACGCCCGGCTTTTCCACCAAGGCATATTCCGTATCCAGCATGATATTCCCGCTGGCGTCGGTTATGGTGCTTGCAGCGGCGTGGTGCTATGAGCATACGGGACTTGAAATACTGTTTTTGTTCAACGCGGTAACGTTCCTTATCGCCGCCTCCTTTGAAACGCAGATAAAGGTGGATGAATCGCAGATGCAGAACGTTGGTGAGCAATACAACCTGAAAAAATATGTATCCGACTTTAAGGACGGCATACGCTATATGCGCGGCGAGGCGGGGCTTATGGCAATAGCGGCGTATTTCACGGTTATGTCGTTTTCGGATAGCGCAAGCAACACGCTCCTGCTGCCGTTTTTTAAGAATACCGAAGGCTTGGGCGTTGAAAAATACATATTTGTCATGGGCTTTGCCGTATTGGGCCGCGTGCTTGGCGGGTTAAGGCTTTATAAGCATAAATTCGACCCGAAAAAGAAATTCGCCATTGCGCTTATGGTGTATTTTGCCATAAATATACTTGCAGGTTCTCTGCTTTATGCGCCGCTGTACGTAATGTTTGCAATGATGCTTATAACCGGGCTTCTCGGCGTTACAAGCTATAATATACGCATATCCTCCACCCAAAGCTACGTCCCCAACGAAATGCGCGGCCGCTTCACGGGCGCGTTCCAAATGCTTACCACGATAGGCAACATGGCGGGCGCGCTTGTTGCCGGGGCGCTGGCCGAGTTTTTGCCGATACGCGAGCTTAACGCAGGCTTCTACGCAATAGCCGTAGTCGCCGTGTTCCTAACCGTGTACAGGAAGCGCAGCGACGTGAAGAAGATATATTGTATGGATATATAAAATAATACCCCGGCATGTGCTTTTGCACCGCTGCCGGGGCTGTTTGTTTATTTCCATCGTTTAAGCTCCAGTACCATGTCTCCCGTGTCGTTTATGCTCATGCGCATCGGACGGATATATTGCGCAATGAATCTTTTCCTCTCCTCCGTGCCCATTTCCACCCGTGCAGAGCGCAGTGCCTCGCTCAGCATATCGTTTATGTTCAGCCTTACGTTTTTTTCTATATATCTATTCAGTTCCTTAAATATTGCGCTTAGCTTTATATCTTCGGCATTGCCGGAATAAAAATCATCTATATAGCAGTAAAAAACACCCGCATTCGTAAGCGCCTTTTTAAGATCTGGCCCGCAATACGCCCTTTCTATCATCACAAGGAAGCGTGCGTCCGGCAGCGACGATATCATGCCCCAGTAGTCCGAATCGCTCGATACCAGTATGAAGGAATCCACATTGTTTCTGTAATGCTCCAGACACGTGCGTGATATCAGCATAACATCCACCAATGATTTGTCCTGCTTTACGCGCTCCGTCATCATGTGCTCCACAGGTATGCTCGTAAAGCTCTCCAGCACCTGCCATGTTTCAACGGTGTTTACGTCGTCCACAAGGATTATGGACGATATCTTTTTAGTATGTTCGTGATCCAGATTTTTCAGCGTGGCGCACAGCTTATACGGATCCGAGTTTTCGCAGTCCACCAAAACGACCACCTTTTCGCTGCTGCCTATAAAGTCATATATGCTGCCCTTTATGTAGCTGCCGGCATCGGATACCTTGTTGTATTCCGTAAAGAAGTCGTTATGCTGTTCATACAGCACCGTTATGAACTTTTTGTCGTTAAACAGAATGTTTCCGGCGCTTTTGGGGCGCCAGTTTATGTACATTTTATATGGATAATATGCTTTCCCCGAATAATATCTTTCCGCCGCCGCCTTGGTGCCGCTTTCCTTCAGCCCGTCCGGCATTATGAACAAATCCCTTATATAGCTCCATTTGAGCCATAGCGGAAAAAACTTTTTGCAGTTATTTATTCTGTCGGATATTATTTTGTTTATTTCTATTATGTATTGAAACAGCTTCGTATTCGTCCGCCTTGTAAAGTTTATTCCGTCAAAGCTCAGCTCCGTAATGCTTTGCTGCGGAATATATTCGGGCATATTCATTATCGATGCGTAATCAAAGCGCATTTTTTCGCTTATGTTCTTAAAATTGCGTTCTATCGCCGTTCTTACTATGCAAAGGTTACGTATTATGCGCGCGTTTTTATCAGCATTGAGCAAATCGTATATTTCCTGCTTGGGCGGCTCGTGCTCATTCGCAAAAATGTGTTTGGGCACGCCAATAAGATAGGCTATCTTGGATACAACTTCATGTGTGCTGTCTTTATACTTCTTTTCTTCCGCCTGCGCCGCTTCATCAACCACGCTGCCGTCGTCCGAAACATTATCATATTCATACATATACTCATTTTCCGTAAATGCAAAACCTTCCGGCATGTCCAATCCTTCAAAGATACAATAGGTTAACTCATTCCTTTTTGGGTTCGCTTCCACTTTTCCATTCCTCCTTTATTCCGTTTTTTCAGGTTCGCCCGCCATATTGCTATAATGCGGCGGTTTGCCCGTTTCTGCGGGCCGTCTTGTGTCCTTAACAAATGAGTAAGTGAATATGTTGTGTTTCTTCGGTAGTTTTATTGTACGGTATCGTCTAATTTATGTCAAGTAATTGGTTTGCGCTTATTTTCCCGCTTAATCAAAAATTTTCCCTTTAGCATAAAATAACGGTTGACAAGCGCGCCGCATGTTCTTATACTTTAGGGCGAAGTTGGTTTTGCGATATAAGGAGAACGAACCGATGATTAAGGCTATCGCTTTTGCATACTATTATTACTTTACTATGACTGCATAGTAGGGGTAATTTGTGTGCAAAGGATAAGCTCTTTTTGAAGGGACACGCTCAAGCGGCACAGGTTACACCGGTGCCGCTTTTTTATTGCAGAGCGGCGGATGAATACTAAATATATTTTTTGGAGGATATATACCATGATTGTTGTACTTAAGCACGGTGCGGACAAGGAAAAGCAGGATCAGCTTATCGATTGGCTGAAGGGTCAGGGACTGGGCATACACATTTCCGAAGGCCAGTTCCAAACGGTTCTTGGCCTGATAGGCGACACAGGCCGCATAGACATGGACCTTATAGCCAGCCTTGGCATAGTGGATTCCGTAAAGCGCGTGACCGAGCCGTTCAAGTGCTGCAACAGGAAGTTCCATCCGGACGACATGGTCGTAAACGTTGGCGACGTTAAGGTCGGCGGCGGCAACTTCTGCATGATAGCGGGCCCCTGCTCCGTTGAAAACGAGGAGCAGATACTTGCCGTTGCCCGCGCGGTAAAGGCCAGCGGCGCGAATATGCTGCGCGGCGGCGCGTTCAAGCCGCGTACCTCTCCCTATGACTTCCAGGGGCTTAAGGCCACGGGCATAGAGCTTTTGAAGCTGGCCCGTAAGGAGACCGGACTTCCCATAGTTACGGAAATAATGAGCGTTAACCACCTGCCGCTGTTCGAGGACGTTGATTTGATACAGGTCGGCGCAAGGAATATGCAGAACTTTGAACTGCTCAAGGAGCTCGGCAAGCTGGACAAGCCCATTCTGCTCAAGCGCGGCCTTGCAAACACGCTTAAAGAGCTGCTGATGAGCGCGGAATACATAATGGCCGGCGGCAACGAGCGCGTTATACTTTGCGAACGCGGTATACGCACATTCGATGATTACACCCGAAACACCCTTGACCTTGCGGCGGTGCCCATGCTCAAGGAGCTTACGCACCTGCCCATAATAGTTGACCCCAGCCACGCCACCGGCATAGCAAGGCTTGTGCCGCCCATGGCGCTTGCGGCGGCGGCCTGCGGAGCGGACGGGCTGATAATAGAGGTGCATAACGACCCCATGAAGGCATTGTGCGACGGCGCGCAGTCCCTGCGTCCCGAACAATACGACGAGCTTGCCAAGAAGGTGCGGCGCGTGAGGGAGGTCGTAAACGAATGACGGCGGGAATAGTCGGCCTTGGGCTTATAGGCGGCTCCTTGGCCAAAGCATACCATGAGGCGGGCGAAGCCGTGCTCGCCTTCGATACGGACAGGAGCATACTCGATTTTGCAATGATGAGCGGCGCGGTGGACGGCGTGCTTGATGAGGAGAGCATAAAGCACTGCGACATAGTGCTTATTGCCGTATACCCCGCGGCGTGCATAGAATACTTCACGCGCATGGCGGATTATATAAACAAGGACACCGTTGTGCTGGACTGCTGCGGCACTAAGCGCACCGTGTGCGAAGGGTGCTTCCCCGTGGCAAAGGCGCACGGCATAGCGTTTGCAGGAGGCCACCCGATGGCAGGCACGCATAATTCCGGCTTCAAATATGCCCGCGCGAATCTGTTCCACGGCGCGCCGATGGTCATAGTCCCAATGGACTTTGATAACATTGCGCTGCTGAGCAGAATAGAAAAGCTGCTTGCCCCGGCGGGCTTCGGCTCGTTTTCCGTCACCACCGCCGCCGAGCACGACCGCATGATCGCCTTCACGTCCCAGCTGGCGCACGTTGCTTCCAACGCATATATAAAAAGCCCCACCGCTAAGCTGCACAAGGGCTTTTCCGCCGGAAGCTACAAGGACATGACCCGCGTGGCCTGGCTGAACCCCACAATGTGGGCGGAGCTTTTCATGGAAAACAGGGATTATTTGCTTAATGAGCTGGACGCATACATAGCATCCCTTAACGAATACAAAACCGCCCTTGAGCAGGGCGACACAGCCGCGCTTACAAAGCTGCTTGACGACGGGCGCAGGCTGAAGGAGGAGGTTGACGGCAGATGAAGTGCATTCGCGTTAACGCATCGCGCCAATACAACGTTGAAATTCAGCACGGCGCGCTTGCAATAGCGGGCGAAGAAACGCTCAAGGCGACCCATACCATAGGCAAGGCCCTGATAGTATCGGACGAAAACGTGTTCCCCCTTTACGGCGAAACCGTTGCAGAGTCTCTCAGGGCGACGGGTTATGGCGTGCATACATTTGTGTTCAAGGGTGGTGAGGACACAAAAAGCATAAAAACATACGAGGCTATCATAGCCACGCTCAGCGAAAACCGCTTCACCCGCAGCGATGTGCTCGTTGCCCTTGGCGGCGGCATAGTTGGCGACGTGGGCGGCTTTGCCGCGGCAACGTACCAGCGGGGCATAAAGCTGGTGCAGCTGCCCACAACGCTGCTTGCGGACGTTGATTCATCAGTCGGCGGCAAAACGGCGGTAAATCTGCCAACGGGCAAAAACCAGCTTGGCTGCTTCTATCAGCCGTCGCTTGTGCTGTGCGATACGGATGCGCTCAGCACCCTGCCGGAAGCGGAATACAAAAACGGCTGCGGCGAAATAATCAAATACGCCGTGCTTGCGGGCGGGGAGCTTTTCAGCATGATAGAAAATGCGGACATACGCACGCAGTATGCGGACGTTATAGCCCGCTGCGTTACCATAAAGCGGAACATCGTGGGCGAAGATGAGTTCGACACGGGCCGCCGCCGTCTGCTCAACCTTGGGCATACCTTCGGCCATGCGATTGAAAAGTGCAGCGGCTACTCAATCCCCCACGGCGCCGCGGTTGGCATTGGCCTTGCAATGATGTGCCGCGCCGCGCATAAGCGCGGATACTGCGCAGCAGACGTGCCGGAGAAGGTTGAAAAGCTGCTTGCCAAATACGGCATGAGCGCCGCTGCGGACTTCACCGCGCAGGAGCTTTACGACGCCGCCCTTTCGGACAAAAAGATTGCCGGCGGCAGCGTAAGCCTTGTTATACCCGAAAAAATAGGCTGCTGCCATGTGCTCACGGTATCGTGCGGCGATATGCCCGGCTGGCTGAAGGATGGTGGCGCGCGATGACACGCACCGTTAAGCGCGGCGCGCGCACGGGCAGCGTAGACATAATATCGTCCAAGTCATATGCGCACAGGCTTATAATACTGGCCTCGCTTGCAAAAAGCGCAAGCAATATAGAGTGCCGCGGCACATCAAAGGATATTGAAGCTACAGTAAGCTGCATGAACGCCCTTGGCGCTAACATAGCGCGCACGGGCGACACGCTACACATTGAGCCGATAACCGCCGCGCCCGAAGGCGTATGCGAGCTGCATTGCGGCGAATCCGGCTCCACGCTGCGCTTCCTTCTGCCGATAGTTGGGGCGCTTGGGGCGGAAGCGGTATTTATAATGGAAGGGAGGCTGGGCGAAAGGCCGCTTGCCCCGCTTGACGCCGTGCTCGGCGCGCACGGCATGGCAATACAAAAGCAGGGCGCACGGCTCTGCTGCAAGGGGCGGCTTACCCCCGGCGAATACGCGATAGACGGCGGGGTATCGAGCCAATATATATCGGGCCTTCTCATGGCGCTGCCCAAGCTTGATGCGGACAGCACGCTTACCGTAACAGGCCGGTTTGAATCGGGCGCATATGTTGACATAACGCTCGATACGCTGAAAACCGCCCATGCCGCCATTGCATACGGCGAGGACAGGCGGCATTACGCCATACGCGGCGGCTGCGGATACAATATGCCCTCATTCTGCCGCGCGGAAGGGGACTGGTCAAACGCGGCGTTCTTCCTTTGCATGGGTGCGCTGAGCCGCGGCGGCATAACCGTGAACGGGCTTAACGCGGCCTCCTGCCAAGGGGACAGGCAAATAACCGCAATACTGCGCCAAATGGGCGCGGACGTGCGCACGGAGGGCGAAAGCGTTGCCGTAAGGCGCAATAAGCTTATGCCGGCAACGGTGGACGCTTCCCCAATACCCGACCTTATCCCGACCATATGCGCGCTTGCAGCGGCGGCGGAGGGAGACACGCGCATAGTAAACGCGGCGCGGCTGAGGCTGAAGGAATCGGACAGGCTGAAAAGCACGGCAAATATGCTCACCTCGCTCGGCGTTGGCGTTACGGAGCTTGCAGACGGGCTTATTGTACACGGCACGGGCCGCATAGCGGGCGGAACGGTGCAAAGCTTTAATGACCACAGGATAGCCATGGCGGCGGCTGTGGCGGCATGCGCAGCCGAAGGCGATGTGAGCATAGAGGGCAGCGAATGCGTGAGCAAATCATACCCCGCGTTTTTCACTGCGCTCGATACGCTCAATACGGAAGGAGAAAACGCATGAGCAGCATTTACGGCGAAAACATACACATATCCATATTCGGCCAATCCCACAGCGCGGCAATTGGCGTTGCGATTGACGGCATACCCGCGGGTCTTGCAATAGATACGGATGCGCTTAACGCCTTCATGCGCCGCCGCGCACCGGGACAGAACGAATATTCAACCGCAAGGCGCGAAGCGGACGAGCCGGAGTTCCTTTCCGGCATTGCGGACGGGCATACCTGCGGCGCGCCGATAGCGGCAATAATACGCAATACGGATACGCGCAGCCGCGATTACGACCCCCTCCGCTTCACCCCGCGACCGGGGCATGCGGATTACACGGCGGATATAAAATACCGCGGCTTTGAGGACCGCGCGGGCGGCGGGCATTTTTCCGGCAGGCTTACGGCGCCGCTTTGCATAGCGGGCGGAATATGCATACAGCTTTTGCAGCAGCAGGGCATAAGCATAATGAGCCGCATAGCGTCCATAGGGAGCGTACATGACGCGGGCGAGCTTATTGAGCCGACGGCGGGCAAACCTTTCCCCACCGTGAGCGATGCGGCGGGAGAGGCCATGCGGCGGGAAATAGCCGCGGCAAAGGCGGATGGCGACAGCGTTGGCGGCACGATAGAATGCCGCATAACGGGGCTTGAAGCCGGGCTTGGCGGGCCGCTTTTCGGCGGGATGGAGGGACGCATTGCCAAGGCCGTTTTCGCCGTGCCCGCGATAAAGGGAATTGAGTTCGGCGCGGGCTTTGCGGCGGCAGAAATGCGCGGGAGCGAGAATAATGACCCGTTCCTGATGGAAAACGGGCGCGTTATAACAAAAACGAACAACTGCGGCGGCATTCTTGGCGGGATAACAAACGCCATGCCGCTCACGTTCCGCGTTGCGGTGAAGCCAACGCCCTCCATAGCGCGGGAGCAGATTACGCTGAACACAAAAACGAAGCAGGCTGAGCCGCTTATCATAGGCGGCAGGCACGATCCCTGCATAGTGCCGCGGGCGGTGCCGTGCATTGAGGCGGCGGCGGCAATAGCCGTATACGATGCGCTGCTGGACAGGCGCAGGGAGCAGATTTAGCGAAAGGATGTGACTATACCCATGGAGCTTTCCGATTACAGGGAAAAGATAGATTCAATAGATAAAGAGCTTGTGAAGCTTTTTGCCGAGCGCATGGACACGGCGGCGGAAATTGCCCGATACAAAAAGGAACACGGCATGAAGGTGCTCGATTCCGCGCGGGAACGCGCAAAGCTGAACGATATTGCAAGCATGGTGCCGGAGGAGCTGAGCGAATACGCGATTTCGCTTTATTCGCTCATATTCGAGCTTAGCCGCAGCCGCCAGAACCGCATAATAGGCGCAAGCACTCCCCTTACGGAGGAGATTGCAAGGGCCGTTAAGGATACCCCTCCCCTGTTTCCCCAGCGCGCGGCGGTAGCGTGCCAGGGCGTGGAGGGCGCATATTCCCAAATGGCATGCGACAGGCTGTTCAAGCGGGCAAACGTGCTTTATTTTTCAACGTTTGAGGCCGTTTTCTCCGCAATAGAGAAGGGCCTGTGCCAATACGGCGTTATACCCGTTGAAAACAGCACGGCTGGCAGCGTGAACGCTGTATACGACCTGATGATGAAGCACGATTTCAAGATTGTGCGCAGCGTGCGCCTGAAGGTTGACCACAATTTGCTGGTTAACCACGGCACGAAGCTTGAGGACATAAAGGAGATATATTCGCACGAGCAGGCCATAAGCCAATGCAGCGAGTTCCTTGCAACGCTCAAGGGCGTTAAGATTATCCCCTGCGAAAACACCGCCGCCGCGGCAAAAAAGGTTGCCGAATCCGGCCGCAGCGATGTTGCCGCCCTTTCAAGCAGGGCATGCATTGAGCTTTACGGGCTTGACTGCCTTAAATACAGCGTGCAGAACATGGGGAACAATTATACCCGCTTCATATGCATATCAAAGCAGCTTGAAATTTACCCCGGCGCGGACCGCACAAGCCTTATGATGGTGCTGCCGCACAAGCCAGGCTCGCTTTACATGGTACTGAGCCGCTTCTATGCGCAGGGCATAAACCTGAACAAGCTGGAGAGTAGGCCCCTTCCCGAGCGCAACTTTGAATTCATGTTCTATTTTGATATTGAAACGCCCGTATACTCGCCGGAGTTCATGCAGCTTATGGGCGAGCTTTCAAGCGGCTGCGAAAGGTTTGCTTACCTTGGCAGCTACAGCGAAACCATATGAGGTGAAGCCTATGCGGTGCGGATTGCTGGGCGAAAAGCTGGGCCACAGCTATTCAAAGGCCATACACGAACGCCTTGGCGGATACAGCTACGAGCTTATCGAATGCCCAAGGGCGGAGCTTGACGCGTTCATGAAGGGCGACTCTTTTGACGCAATAAACGTTACCATTCCCTATAAAAAGGCGGTAATACCCTATTGCGCCGCGCTTTCGCCCATTGCGGAAAGGATAGGCAGCGTGAACGCAGTCATACGGCAGCGCGACGGCAGCCTTTACGGCGACAATACGGATGCATACGGCTTCATGAGCATGGTAAAAAAGAGCGGCGTTGACATTGCGGGCAGGAAGGCAATAGTGCTGGGCAGCGGCGGAGCATCGGCCACGATATGCGCCGTGCTTAATGAGCTTAACGCAAAAAGCGTTGCGGTAATATCCCGAAGCGGGCAGGACAACTACGAAAACATACAAAAGCATGCGGACGCGGAGATAATTGTAAACACAACGCCCGTGGGCATGTACCCAAACACCGGCGTAAGCCCCGTTGACCTGAGCGTTTTCAAGGGCTGCAAGGGTGTGCTGGACATAGTATACAACCCGCACCGCACGGCGCTTTTGATGCAGGCGGAGGAGCTTGGCATACCCTGCATGGGCGGGCTGAACATGCTTGTTGCGCAGGCAAAGCGCGCGGCGGAGCTTTTCACGGGCACCTCAATACCCGACAGCCGCACGGACGAAATAGAGCGCGAATTAAGCCTGAATATGCAAAACATTGTGCTTATAGGCATGCCGGGCTGCGGCAAGAGCACAATAGCCGCGGCGCTGGGCAAAAGGCTTAACCGCGCCGTGCGCGACAGCGACGAAGCGACAGAGGCTCAGGCGGGCATGAGCATACCCCAAATATTCGCCCTGCGCGGGGAGGATGCGTTCCGCAGAAGCGAAACCGAGGCCCTTTCAAAGCTCGGCAGGCAGAGCGGGCTTATAATCTCCACCGGCGGCGGCTGCGTTACGCGGCGGGAAAACTATCCCCTGCTGCACCAGAACGGCATTATAATATGGCTTACGCGCAGCATAGACGCGCTGCCCACAGACGGGCGGCCAATATCCCAAAGGAGCGACATCCATGCGCTCTACGCCGCAAGAAAGCCGCTGTACGAGCGTTTTTGCGACATTATTATAGACAACAACGGTTCTGTTGAAAGCACCGTAGAAAGCATTACGGAGGCACTGAAATGAAGCTGCTTATAATAAACGGGCCCAATCTTAACATGCTTGGCCTGCGGGAGCCGGACATTTACGGCAAAAGGACATACGCCGACTTAGTTGAATACATACAGGGCGTATGCCGCCAAACGGGCATAGAGGCCGAGGTTTTTCAGTCCAATCACGAGGGCGCGATAGTGGACAAGATTCAATCCGCCTACGGCACGGCGGACGGAATAGTTATAAACCCCGCCGCCTACACGCACACAAGCGTTGCCATACTCGATGCACTGAAGGCCGTGAACCTCCCCGCGGTGGAGGTACACATATCCGACGTAAACAGCCGCGAGGCCTTCCGCCATGTTTCCTATGCCGGAATGGCCTGCATTGCCACATATGCGGGCTACGGCTTTGAAGGATATAAAATGGCGATAGAGAGGCTGGCAGGGGCGAAGTAACTGCGCCAACCTCCCCCCTGCACACTATCGTCACTTGCGTCACTATCGTCGAAACAGGCTAAATGTCTGACTTTTTTCTCCGACGCAGCTTCGACGATGAATTTCTGCGTCGAAGCACGGGGCTTGCGCAAGCAGTGAAATCCGTTCTTCATAAGGCTCCCCTTTACGGGAAGCTGTCGGCGTAGCCGACTGAGGGGTTGACGTAAACAACAGCAGCCTCGCTGCAACCCCTCCGGCTTTCGCTACGCGAAACCCACAACGCTGGTTGGAATATGGTCGTCTTGCTACGCTACCGCTTGCAATACTCCCTATTCCGCCCGATTCTCCCCTCGCTGCATCGCCCACTGGGCGCGCTCGGCTCGAATCCCCTTTCAGGGCAGGCTTAATATGTAAGCTTCTAAAGCGCACTATAAGGCGCCACCGCTTGCGGGGGAGCTGGCAATACGCCGTAAGGCGGATTGTCTGAGGGGGAACAGTAAAACAGCTTGGCAGCTTCGAGCCGTTCCCCTTTCGTCACGGCTGCGCCGCGACACTTTCCCCGTAAACGGGGACAGCTTTAAGGCGTGTCACCACGCTCAGGTGGAAGCTACCGCCTTCACTACTTACTACTTCTATATACCCCTCTTTGTTAATCTTTAGTCACTGCTGTACATAAGACAGCAGAGCTGTAACAGATGATTCGGCCTTTCAGGTCTCATGTGATGCCTGCGGCATAAAGGCTCCCCTTTACGGGGAGCTGGCAAACCGAAGGTTTGACTGAGGGGTTGAGATAAAAAGCGAAGCCACGGGCGGGCCGCCAATGACGGCCC
>JABLTQ010102401.1_pt1 | contig 58886 bp, 47 predicted proteins | sample 7160101 | NCBI WGS metagenome assembly JABLTQ01 (sample SAMN14651228, study PRJNA627086) | human gut metagenome | isolation source: feces | host: Homo sapiens | reverse complement strand
TCAGATAGCACCGCTATCTTCCTTGGAAGAAGCGGTCGAAACTGAAGTTTTTCACTCTCAAACCTTCAAACAAACAATTCAAAACAGCTTCTAAATGTAGAACGAATCGATCGGAGCGGAGCGACGCAAGGGGTCTGGGAATACAGTCCTCGGTGCCCCCACCGGGGGCTGTCACGTAGTGACTGAGGGGTGGAAGATATATTATATGGCAAAATGAATTTTGCCATATAATTATAAGTGGATATCTTTGTCCTCAATTTATGGCATCGGGAAAGAAGGACATACTCCTCGGGATGATCCGGAACGGACTTCCGATGACTCTCGGACAGCAGATTCGGCTAACGATTCTGCTGAGTCTGCCTGCCATCGCCGCCCAGTTCTCGTCCGTGCTGATGCAGTACATCGACGCGGGAATGGTCGGCCAACTCGGCGCGAACCAATCTGCGTCAATAGGTCTGGTCGCCACGACGACCTGGATAATGGGTGGATTCCAGTCCGGAGCCAGCTCGGGATTCTCAGTCCAGGTCGCCCACCTTTGCGGAGCGCAGGATTTCAAAGGAGCCAGAGCTGTGATGAGGCAAGGGCTCACCACTGTGTTCCTCATCGGACTGGTTCTCGCAGTGATAGGCGTGAGCATCAGCGGAGCGCTCCCCCACTGGCTCGGCGGGACACCGGAGATCAACAAGGACGCATCTGAATATTTCCTGATATATTCAGCGTTCATTCCGATAGGCGCTGTCGGATGGGCCGCTAATTCAATGCTACAGGCCAGCGGCAACATGAAGATTCCGAGCCTGATGTACACCGGAATGTGCGGCCTTGATGTGGTGTTCAACTACATATTCATTTACATTTGTGAGATGGGAGTGGCTGGCGCGGCGTTAGGCACAGGCGCGGCGCAGGTCGTCACCTCCATATTCGTGATCTGGTATATTCTCAGACGCTCCAAGGAATTGAATATCAAAGGAGAACAAGGCACGTTCATTCCACGGCGCAAGACCGTGCGCAACGCTTGGGGCATCACCGCGCCGATGTGGCTCCAGAACATCATAATGAGGGGATCGCACATTATGAGCACCATCATAGTGGCGCCGCTCGGGCCTATTTCCATTGCGGCCAACTCGCTGGCAATCATCGCTGAAAGCTTCTGTTACATGCCAGGATACGGTATAGAGGAGGCCGCCACGACGCTTGTCGGCCAGAGTCTCGGGGCGAAACGCAAGGAAGTCGCCAAGCGGTTCTCGCAGATCACGATGATGATGGCCGCAGGGATTATGACTCTGCTGGGAGCCCTGATGTTCATCTTCGCGACCGATCTGATGATGCTTCTGAGCTCGGATCCGGATGTCATCGCGTTGGGAGCCAAGGTGCTGAGAATCGAAGCGTTCGCCGAGACCCTCTATGCGTTCTCGATCGCCGGCTACGGTTCCTGCGTAGGTGGAGGCGACACGCTCGTGCCAAGCGTGATGAACTTCGGAAGCATGTGGGTGATACGCATCGGACTGGCACTGATTTTGACACCTCGGATGGGACTCGTCGGCTACTGGGTGGCTATGTGCATCGAGCTGAATGTCCGCGGATTGCTGTTCTACTGGAGACTGCGCGGCGAGAAATGGATGAAACTAAAGATCACTTGAGAATATGGAAAAGATCATCAACCAGGAATTCGGCGGAGAGAGACCGCTCTACTGCAGACACGACCTTTATCTTGAGAATGTGAAGATCCACGCCGGGGAATCGGCGCTGAAAGAGACCGGCAACATCACCGCCGTACATTGCCAGTTCGAGGGCAAGTATCCGTTCTGGGAGTGTGACGGATTCGTCATCAAGGACAGTCTCCTGACCGTAGGCGCCCGCTCGGGCCTCTGGTACTCAAGGAACTGCGAGATCTATGACACGATCATCGACGCTCCGAAGACCTTCCGGAGAATGGACGGCATCAAGCTGAGAAACGTCCTGATTCCCGGCGGCACGGAGACCTTCTGGGACTGCCGCGACATCGATGTGGAGGACTGCGTGATCGACAGGGCCGACTATGTGTTCATGCACTGCGAGAATGTTAAACTCACCAACGTCAAGCTTAACGGCAACTATAGTTTCCAGTACGCCAAGAACGTGGAGATCCGGAACTGCGTCCTGAACTCCAAGGATTCCTTCTGGGAGGCCGAGAACGTCACAGTCATCGATTCCGTGATTAATGGTGAATATCTTGCCTGGTACTCGAAGAACCTCCGCCTTGTCCGCTGCCACATCACCGAGACCCAGCCTCTGTGCTACTGCGACGACCTCGTACTGGAGGACTGCACAATGGGCGCGGACGCTGATCTGGCTTTTGAATATTCTTCCGTCCAGGCAACAGTGAAAGGCCATGTTCCTTCCATCAAGAACCCACGCACCGGCTTCATCCGCTACGGTTCCGTCGGGGAGATCATCCTTGATGAGAACATCAAGGGCCCGGGTGACTGTCGGCTGGAGAAAGCGTAGAGGGGAGCCAAGCAAAAAACTCTTTCCGGAATTTTGCACGTTACCAAAATTCCGGAAAGAGTTTTTTGTTGGCTGTCAATATTGCTGCCGTGGCAGACAAGTCACTATAAATCACGACATTAAGATTATTCCTATAGTAATAATGCGCTAAAGCTGAACACTTTAACGACTGATGATCAGCACGTTATCCATCACCTACTGTGTATCAGCAGGTGGCGAATAACATGCTTTTTATCAAGCAGATAGCGCATCGTCTTTAGCGTAAACCAACCGAAGACAGTTATCTAATCATTTGATTATAGGCATGATAGGTTCACGGTTAGATAATCGTGTACGGTCCTGTCGAAGCGAGCCCGCTGCCCCGTCTCGGAAGAAACCAGATACTGATATATAAAAAAGGAAAAGCCGCCGATGAATACTCATCAGCGGCCTAAGGAGTGGTGTCGGGAAGAATCGAACTGCCGACACATGGATTTTCAGTCCATTGCTCTACCATCTGAGCTACGACACCGTTTCCGTTTTGGGATTACAAAGATAGGCATTTTTCTTTTGGTTGCAAATTTTTTTGAGAAGAATTTGCGTTTTTCTTCGCTGAGTGGATGTTTTTGGCTAAATTCGCTGCTGTGACAGGTAGGATTTTCATACAGGTGATTCTTCCGCTCCGGCTGGAGTGGGAGCCGTTCTATTATCTGGAGGTAGAAATGTCCGATTCGCCTGAAGGCGCGCCTAGTATGCTTTCAGTCACTTCGACAGGCTCAGTGACCGAAAGAGACAAAGAACAGGTTAGGGTCGGAGACCGGGTGCGGGTGAACTTTGCTGGAAAGGAATATGTCGGAGTGGTAAGCATGGCGGACGCAGGAAAACAAGCGGAGGAGATGGGAATTGTGGACAAGGTGAAGCCGATCTTAGGCATGGCTGAAGGGTTGGAACCGGTCACCAAGGAGGAGATTGAACTATGGAGACATATAGCGGAATATTACCTGTGCACTGTCGGGGAAGTTTACAAGGCGGCTTATCCAGCGCAGAAAGTGGAGAAGGAAGTTGTGCAGGCCCGTCAGGAGGCACTCAAAGTGGAAAGAGAAGAGAAGAATCGGACAAAGATTGCGGATAAGATCAAGAGGCTGGAAGAAAGAGCGGAGAAAAAGGCGGAATTGGCCGCGAAAGCTCGGAAGTCAGAGAGTCGGGAAAGGTACTTGGCAGAGAAGGAGATGTTGGAGGGGGAGATTGGATTATTGGTCAGGGAGCTCACTTCGATGGTTGGTGAGCTTTGTCGAACCACTGGCTCAGTGACCGGTTATGGTGACTCTGTTACATATCATCAGGACGAAGAGCCAATAGGTGGGTCCATAATCGAAACGTCCGAGGGTACAGAGAAGGAAATAAGCTTGTCAGCGGCACAGGAGGAAGCATATTCAAAGATAAAAGAGATTTTTGCGAAAGGGAAGCCGGCGTTGCTGCATGGGGTGACGGGATCTGGAAAGACGGAGATTTACCTGAAACTGGCGCAGGAAACGCTCGCGATGGGAAAGAACGTGCTTTATCTGGTTCCGGAGATAGCGCTCAGCAGACAACTGGAGGACAGGATCAGCGAGACATTCCCGGAACTGCTTGTGTTCCATTCCGGAGAGACAATGTCCAGAAAGCGAGAGGTGGCCACCGTCCTAAGGCACGCTGGAGAGCCGGCAGAGGGAAAGGGCTATGTTGTCCTCGGGACCCGAAGCGCCATATTCCTGCCGCATAAAAACTTAGGGCTGGTGATAGTGGACGAGGAGCACGACACCTCCTACAAGCAGGACTCACCTGCCCCTCGGTACAACGGCCGCGAAACGGCGATAATGATGGCGAAGATATTCGGAGCCAACGTCATTCTGGGATCGGCCACGCCGTCGCTGGAGTCGCTGTACAATTGCAGCGTAGGGCGTTACGGGCTTGTCACCTTGAACAAACGGTTCTACGACGCAGCGGACTCGGACATCGAAATCATCGACACAATCGCCGAGCGGCGCAAGAACGGTATGATCGGGAACTTCTCCAGGAAACTCATCGAGCACATAGGCAAATGCCTCGGCGAACACCGGCAGGTGCTGATTCTCAGGGAGAGACGGGCATATTCACCGATAGTGCAGTGCCAGGAGTGCGGCGACATCCCGAAGTGTCGCTGCTGCAACGTCAGCCTTAGCTTGCACAGGCGAGCCGACGGAAGCGAAAGACTAGTCTGCCACTATTGCGGCAGGGTTTATGAATATACCGGGAAATGCCATAAATGTGGAGGAGAACTGAAACCGTTAGGTTCAGGGACACAGAAGATCGAGGAGGAGGCCTCCAAACTGTTCCCGAACGCAAGGATCGCGAGGCTGGACAGTGACACGGCACAGAGTCGGAAATATGAGACGGACACTATCCGGAAATTCTCCAATGGGGAAATCGACATACTCATCGGCACAAGGATGGTCGCCAAGGGATTCGATTTCAGCGGACTGTCCCTTGTGGCCGTGCTTCAGGCCGACTCTATCCTCGGGCAGGAGGACTATAGGGCGGACGAAAGAGGACTCCAGCTTCTGGAACAGTTCAGAGGACGTTGCGGACGGCGGGGAGAGAAAGGTCTGTTCGTCATCCAGACCTCACAGCCGGAACACCCTGTCTATCAAAGCATAGACGGGAAACTGGACGAGAACGGTACAATGGCCCGTTTCCTCGGGGAAAGGAAGCTGTTCGGTTATCCGCCATATTCAAGGGTCATCGGAGTCGTCATCAAAGATTACAACCAAGCCAGAGTGGACCTGCTGAGCCGGGATCTCGGAGAGTACCTGCGGGGAGCTTTGGCGGTCAAGGTCAGCCTCGCTCCGGGCGTGCAGAACGGCCCGAATGTCATAGGGCCATATTCACCGGCTATCGACAAAATCTCGAACCAGAACATCCGCCAAATCAGGGTATTGCTGCCGAAAGACCGTTCGCTGGCGAGAAACAAGGAGACGCTTGCGGCGGCGGTGGAACGCTTCGAGAAGGAGAAAAAATATTCAGGCCACATCGCGCTTGATGTCGATCCGGCCTGAATAGATTTTTACTTATGCTCTTTACGCTTGATCCCATCGGCAGCACTTTCGGCCCCTTTTGATCCTCAAGAGTGCATACCGCACTCTTGGGAAACGTTTGCCCCACTTTTCGCCTCCCGTGAGTGCTGCCGAGCACATACGGGCGACATTATTTCCCTTTTTCGCTTCTAAAAAGGCTATCCCGGATCAGGGAAAACGCATCGCACCGAAGCCGTGCCTGTGCGATGGGTGATGATTCCGCTGATGGTCTCGATCCGTCGTATTTGTGCTGATTCTTCCGCAGGGAGACCGGAATGTCGCCGCAAGAGTTCAGAACGGGAAAATCGAGCAAGACCGAATGATTTTTCATTTCAAGAGATTTTCCGTAACTTTGAAATTTGAATATACACACAGGATATGGGAAAAGTCATAGCAATAGCCAATCAGAAAGGCGGAGTGGGAAAGACCACAACCGCCATCAACCTCGCTGCGTCGCTTGCGGTGCTGGAGAAGAAGGTACTCATCATCGACGCCGACCCGCAGGCCAACACCACCTCCGGACTGAATTTCTCTCCGGACAATGACGAGAAGAGGACGATCTACGAGGTGATGATCGGCACGATTGACATTCAGGATGCCTTGATTCAGACAGAGATTCCTGACCTTCAGATGATTCCGTCGCACATCAACCTTGTCGGAGCGGAGATTGAGATGATCGACGTGGAGGACAGGGAGACGATTCTGAAAAGAAGACTCGCCCCGATCCGCGACAACTACGACTACATCATCATCGACTGTTCCCCTTCCTTGGGACTCATCACGATCAACGCTCTCTCGGCATCCGACTCCGTGATGATTCCTGTGCAGCCAGAGTTCTTCGCCCTTGAGGGGCTCGGCAAACTGCTCCAGACCATCAGACTGGTTCAGAGCGGCGTGAACCCGTCGCTCACCATCGAAGGGTTCGTCGTGACGATGTTCGACGGCAGGACAAAGGTTCACGCGCAGGTTGTGAACGAACTGAAGGAACATTTTCAGGACATGGTTTTCAATACGGTGATCCAGAGGAGCATACGTCTCAGCGAGGCCCCTTCGCACGGCAAGCCGATAATCCTCTATGATGTGGTCAGCAACGGAACTACCAACTATATGAACCTCGCCAAGGAAGTGTTGGAAAAGAACGAGAGATAAAGACAATGAGCAGCAATAACAAGCAGGAAAGCAGGCTGGGCAAAGGGCTCAGCGCCCTTTTGGGAGACATCCAGACAATCGGGCCGGAAAGAAAGCCGGTCGGCTATATCAATAAGGAGATCGCCGGGTCAAAACCCGAGCAGGACTACGGTGACGTGCTCAGGATCCCTGTGGATCTGATTGAGCCGAACCCTTACCAGCCTCGTATGGCGTTCGACAACGAGGCGTTGGAGGAACTGGCCGACTCGATCAGGACATTCGGTCTCATCCAGCCGATCTCGGTGCGCAAACTCAAGAACGGACGCTATCAGATCATCAGCGGCGAGCGCAGGTTCAAGGCCTGCAAGAGGGCTGGAATGGACATCATCCCGGCCTACATCCGCACCGCGGACGATCAGGGAATGCTTGAGATGGCCATCGTAGAGAACATCCAGAGGCAGGATCTCGATCCGATCGAGGTGGCGATGAGCTACCAGAGACTGATGGACGAGTGTAACCTCACCCAGGAGATGATGGCGCAGCGCGTCGGCAAGAAGCGAGCCTCAGTGGCCAATTATCTGAGGCTTCTCAAACTCCCGACCAAAGTCCAGCACGACCTCAAGACCGGGCTTCTCAGCACCGGACACGCGAAAGTCCTGCTTGGAGTGGAAGACCCTCATATTCAAGAACTTCTCTGTGACCTCGTGATCAAGGACGGCCTTTCGGTACGCCAGCTGGAGGAGAAGGTTCACAAACTGAGCAAGGACGAAAACACAAAGGCGGCCACAAAACAGCAGGACCTTCCGGATGAATATTACAAGGTTCTGGAGCACATCGGCAAGTTTTTTGATAACAGCATCAGCCTGAAACGCTCGGCCTCCGGAAAGGGAACGATGACAATCAAGTTCAACTCCGACGAGGAAGTGGGCAGGTTCCTCAAGGCCCTTGAGGACTCGAACATCTAAGAAGAACAATGAAGAATCTGATTCTCAGGATATCTCTGGCACTTGTCTGCCTGGCGGCCTTTTCCACGGGCGCGAAAGCGCAGTTCAGGGAAGAGGCGTTCAACCAGACCTACAATGACCCGAGCGACACCACCTCCGCGAGGGATTCCGTGGACAAGATGTGGTCTTTCCGGGAATTCTTCAGAGGGGTCAGCCACAAGGACACTACACTGAGGATCGGAACCATGTTCGCCGGATCGACGGTGTTCATCGGATCCGAGCAGATCTACAACAAGCAGTACTGGAAACTGCCGATAATCTACGGCGGCATCGGAACGACCCTTGGACTGGGAATCCACTACAACAGCAAGTACAGGCACTCCAAGAAGGGTTATGACATCGCCATGGCGCTTGACCCTAACATGGAGTTCGAGCTGGACACTCGCTCGAAGGACATGGCCAAGTATATGTTCGCAAGCGCCGGATTCATCTACTGGGCCACTCTCATGGACGGAGTTGTCAACTACAAGAGGGATGTGAAGAACCAACCTGGGAAGGCGACGATATATTCAATCCTCCTGCCGGGACTCGGGCAGGCGTACAACGGGGAATATTGGAAGATTCCGATATATTGGGGAATGATGATCGGTTCCTACCATTTCTACGCCTTGAACAGCAAGAACTACAAAAGATTCAAGCGCATCCACAACGAGGCGACAAATCCTGACGGAGGATACACCGGCTCCATTCCGGCGGAAAGGGCGCTGTACTTCAGGAATGTATACAGGCGCTACAGGGATTATTCGGTTGTCGCTATTGTAGGCAGCTACCTGCTTCAAGTTATCGATGCCAATGTGTTCGCCTACATGCAGGACTTCGAGATGAACGACGAGCTCACCCTTAATGTCACGCCGACCGTCATCTCTCCTTATAATGAATATATCCCGCCACATAATGAATATGCCATCGCATCCCCCACACGCTCGGTTCCACCTATGAGTTTCGGCATGGGAGCGTTCGGGGACAACGCGATAGGAATCAAAGTCGGTCTTAGATTTTAACAAGAGCACGAAAGGATGAGAAAAACCACATACGCGACACTGCCCATCATACTGCTCATGGTCTTCCTGCTCCAAGGGAACGCCGGAGCGCAGGTATTCAGAAAAAAGATCAAGGAAGAGAATCAGGAACTCAGACAACGGGTCGATTCCCTTCAGAAAGCCTTGGACAAACTGAAGCATGAAAGCATCCTGAAAGACAGCATCGCGGGTGAGATGATCGATGTCTATGAGGAGAACAAACTCAAGACGGCGGCCGGACTGAATCCCGAGGACTATACCCAGGAGGTTACGGACAGCCTTCTGAGTATCTGGTATCTGCACCGTCAGGCCAGAAAGAACGAGGAAGGGAACGGCTACGACATGGATTCGATCCGGTTCACGTCAAACGTTCCGGACGAAGTGATGAAAGCCAGGCTGGAAAAGATGAACTCCTTCATCACCCTCCCATACAACGACAAGGTCCGCAACTACATGATTCTATATTCAGAGAAGATGCCGACCAAGATGGGCACGATTCTGGGGCTTTGCCAGTACTATATGCCGATCTTCGAGGAGACATTCAACAAGTACAACCTCCCGGACGAGCTCAAGTACATGGCCATCATCGAATCGGCGCTGAACCCGGTTGCGGTCTCAAGTGCGGGAGCGAAAGGGATGTGGCAGTTCATGTTCAGGACCGCGCAGCTCTATGGACTGGAGATCAACTCCTTCGTGGACGAGAGACTTGACCCGTTCAAGTCAGCCGATGCCGCCGCGCGTTACCTGACCGACTCCTACAACGTATTCGGAGACTGGAACCTTGCGATCTCGTCCTACAACTGCGGATCGGGTAACATCAACAAGGCCATTCGCAGGAACGGGGGCAAAAGGGATTTTTGGTCGGTCTATGACTACCTTCCGCGTGAGACCAGAGGCTATGTCCCGGCGTTCGTCGGGGCGATGTACGCCATCCATTACAGCAAGGAGTACGGACTTGCTCCGGCAAACATGCGGATGCCGGCCCAGCTGGACACATTCGAGATTCACAAGAACCTGCATTTCAAGCAGATCAGTGAGCTTGTCGGAATCTCCGTCGATGAGCTCAGAAACCTTAACCCGCAGTACATCAAGGATGTGATTCCAGGCGACAGCAAGACCTACATCCTCAGGATTCCATACAACTACTCCAGCGATTTCATAGCCCACGAGGACTCGATCTACACATACAAGGCTTCTGAATATCTCAACCCGCAGACCCTTGTGGATGACGGGAAGCGTTCGTCCGGTGAGACATATTCAGGCGGCACGATCACTTATAAGGTCAAGAAGGGCGACACTTTGGGAAAGATCGCGGCCAAGTACCATGTCACCGTGAACCAACTCAAGAAGTGGAACCACCTCAGAAGCACGAACCTCAGGATCGGGCAGAAGATCCGCATCTATAAGGGAGGCGGGGCGCCGAGCGCATCAGCTGTCAAATCAGCCTCCAGCCAGTTGAGTTACACCGACTACACCGTGAAGGCTGGTGACTCCCTCTACAGCATCGCGAAGAAGTTCCCGGGCATGACTGCCGAAAAGATCATGAAGTTCAACGGGATAGGCGAGAACATCAAGCCTGGGATGAAAATAAGGATTCCAAAGTAGCCGTCAAAACATCACCACCGCCTGAGCCTTCGCTTCCGAAACCGAAGGCTTTGGCTCTTTCATGAATGAATATGCCATTGTCGAGGCCCTGAAGTACAGCTTCAAGGCCCTCCCCCTGCCAAGCCGCAATTTGCATCCGGAAACAGCTGACAGACTCCATCCACGCCCGTAATAGGCCGGGACAGTGAAGTTACCCGGAGCGTCCCGCTCGTATGAATATATCCGGTCATCCCAATTATCGACAATGAATATGGTTCCTCGAAGATAGGCGCTGAACCAGTCTGTTTTCCGTCCACATTCAAGATAGGTCAGACCGGCCAGAGAACGGCACAGCAGTCCTTCAATCCTACCCCTGATTTTCCACGCCGGCTTGTCAGCCGGACCATAGCGCGCGGATAGTCCGGAACTGGACCAGTCCAGATCACATCTGGCTCCCGTGCGGTATTTCAGAATCTCCTCATAAGGGCGGAACCGTTCGGTAATCCTTATTGATAGCACGGATGTTCCTGTCAGCTGCAACGGCAGTTTGAACAGGACACGCACCTGTCTCTTGGAACGGTCTCCATCCTTGACGGCAAGGTCGGCTGTAAGGAAAGCCCCCGACTTTTCCAGACCGATGGCGACGCCGTGCTCATCGGAAGTCTTTGTCCAGCCTCGTATCCCTCCCGTATAATCAGAACCGAAACTTGAGGAATAACTATGGACAGCCGATGAGAGTTTCCAATCGCCTCCCAAAGGAAACACGGCTCCAAGAATGGCTCCGGGACTCTTTCCGGAGAAATCCCATGCAAACTCCCCGAAGTAATCCACCCCGCGCCATGAACGGCGGAAGTCTCCTGACAGTTTGCCGGTCTTAGGCCTAACCGGCATATTCATTGGCTCTGTCTGGCAGTAGCCTGTGAGGGATAACTGCCCGTTGCGGGAATGGAGGGTTATGTTCGCTCCTGTCATCAGAGAGATTTCGGCGGGTTTGCCGCTCTCGCACCATGAGCGAAGCCCTGGAAAGGAGGCAAACGCGGAGAGAACCATGCGCCCGGCCGTGAAGTCGGCCGCCACTCCCCTATGGCTTCCTATCCCGGACCATGACCATGACGGAGACAATCCGGATGGCCGTTTACTGAATGATGATGAAGATGACAGTCCAGACATGGACATTCCGCTCCATAGCGTAAGCCCCTGGCCGAAACGGGCGTTGAAGTCCCCGATGATGACCTTGCCGATCCTTCTCTTGCCAAAATATGTCATATTCATCGCCCACGCCGACGGCGGAAACCGCTCTTTGTCTGAATATTTAGTCCTGGCAGCCGATGAAAACTCGAAAGACTCGCCATAGTTCATTCTGTACTTGGCTCCATAGTTGAAATCCTTCCCTTTGACCGCGGAACGGGCCAAGGCCTCATTTGTCAGACGCTTTGATCCGATCTCTGTCTGACCAGGCAAAGCGTTGGAGGCGAACGAAATGAACGGTCTGAGAGCATTGGCGTAATCCTCTCCGAAACCGTCAACAGCAGCGAGTTCCGAGACGGAAAGCACATCACCATTCCGCAAGCGATAGTCCATCAGGCTCGCCACCTGGTACTGACTCATAAGTCCGCATGTGGCCATACGGCTTCTTGACACAAGATTGATTTCCAACGGACTGGATGCCAATACGGAGAATCTTTCCATCTCCTGCTCGTCCAGTTCCTCCTCGGAATCCGCGCCGGACAGATATAATATCGCCTTCATGAGGTTGTCAGACTGAGCTGTCAGATCAGCCTGAAACAAAGGCACCGCGAACAGCAGCGCGGCAGTGAAGTTTTTCAGGATATTCATGATTCGTGATGTTTATGCCAAGAGATTCACATCCCTTTAAGTTCAGGCCGGAAAGGTAAGGCAAGTAAACGTAAAAAACGAAAAGAAACATAAAACATAGGTATGTTTTTTCTGTTTTTTTAAGGAATATTGCCTAATTTTGTTTTTTACTATAAACAACGAACCACAATGAGCAACGTCAGACTATTTGACAAGTCGTTCAAGCCGTTCATTCCGAACGAGAGGCTTGAGGAAGCCATCGACAAGGTAGCCGAGAAGATCAACCATGATTTCAATGGATGTACCGATTGCCCGGTACTCCTTTGTGTCCTCAACGGATCACTGATGTTCACGTCGGAGCTGATGAAGAGGCTCACGTTCAACTGCGAGCTGGTCTGCATCAAGCTTTCGTCCTACAACGGCACCCACACCACAGGCAACGTGCGCGAGGTCATGGGCTTGACCAGAAGCATCGAAGGCAAACGCATCATTGTCATCGAGGACATCGTGGACAGCGGCAACACGATCGTGGCGCTCAAGGACATCCTAAAGGAGAAAGGAGCCACAGAAACAAGGATCTGCACGATGCTCCTCAAACCGGCATCCTACACAAAGGACGTGAAGCTAGATTATGTGGCGATGGAGATTCCGGATGACTTCATTGTCGGCTTCGGGCTTGACTACAACGAGATCGGAAGAAACCTCAAAGACATTTATGTATTGGACACAGATATGAAATACTTTATTCTTTTTGGCCCTCCGGGCGCCGGGAAAGGCACCCAGGCCTCAGCAATGGTTGAAAAATACAATCTCTGCCACATTTCCACCGGCGAGCTTCTCCGCGGAGAGATCGCCAAGGGTACTGAGCTTGGCCTCAAGGCAAAGGCTCTGATCGACGCCGGCGAGCTCGTTCCGGACGAGGTTGTGGAAGGCATGATCGAGAACAAGTTCAAGACCGTGACCGGAGTCTCCGGCTTCCTTCTTGACGGATTCCCTCGCACCATCGCCCAGGCCGAGGCTCTTGACAAGATGCTCGCTAAGAACGGCGAGGCTGTCACATCCGTTGTCTCCATCATGATCCCCGACACGATGATCATGGAGCGCATCAAGCACAGGGCCGCGATCGAAGGCCGCGCCGATGATGCCAGGGACGAGACAATCAACAACCGCATCAAGACCTACCACGAGAAGACCGAACCGCTTGTGGAGTACTACAAGAAAGCCGGCAAGTACGAGGAGATCGACGGCACCGGGACCATCGAGGAAGTCCGCGGAAGGATATTCACAATGATGGACAAGGCATAGTCAATGATGATTGGTTCTCTTTTGGTCACCGTTCTGCTCGCGGGTTCTCCGTTGAAGTTGAACGGTGATAATATTTCACAGATTGTCAATGAATTGACAACCGAGGAGAAGGCTGCCCTGCTGGTAGGCAGCGGAGCGAAAGCCTTCGACGGAGTCGGCTACACGACCCTCTACGTAAAGGGTTCCGCCGGAACAACCCACCCGATAGAAAGGCTGGGCATCCCGGCTATCGTGCTGGCGGACGGCCCTGCGGGAGTCAGGATCGACGACCGCCCATGCACCAAGTTCCCGATCGGAACCTCCCTCGCCTCCACCTGGAATCCATCGCTTGTCGAGGAGGTCGGCGGAGCCATAGGCAATGAGGTTCTCGAATATGGAGTCGATGTCCTGCTCGCCCCTGGCATCAACATCCAACGCAATCCTCTGTGCGGCAGAAACTTCGAATATTACTCCGAAGATCCTCTTCTGGCCGGCAGGGTCGCGGCTGGCTACATCCGCGGAATCCAGAGCCAAGGAGTCGGAACATCCATCAAGCATTTCGCCGCTAACAATCAGGAACTCAACAGGCTCTACCTTGACGCAAGGGTTCCCGTCCGGGCACTGCGCGAAATCTACCTGAGGAACTTCGAGATCGCCATCAAGGAGAGCGATCCGTGGACCGTCATGACATCGTACAACTATGTCAACGGGACATTGGCCGCAGAGAACCACGACCTGGCGACAGGAGTTCTTCGTGATGACTGGGGCTACAAAGGTGTGGTCATGACAGACTGGGCCGCGGGATTATATTCAGACAAGATGGTCGCAAGCGGCAACGACATGATCCAGCCGGGCAGCGACGAGCACTACAATCGTCTCGTCAACTCCATGACCGACGGCTCATTGCCTATGCCGGTGGTTGACACGGCAGTGGCGAGACTCCTGAGGCTCATCGTCAAATGTCCTCGGTTCAAAGGGTATGATTATTCCAATAAACCGAACCTCCGGCACAATGCGTCTGTGGCCCGGAAAGCCGCCGAGGAAGGAATCGTGCTGCTGAAGAACGATGCGGCTTCCCTGCCTTTGGCACCTGAGTCGAAGATCGCGCTGTTCGGAGTGACTTCCTACGAGTTCATCACCGGAGGCACAGGAGCCGGAAACGTCAACGGCTCATACGTTATAGACCTCAAGAAGGGGCTTTCCGACGCGGGATTCGGACTGGACAAAACGACAGACGACTTCTACAAAGACTGCCTTAGATACGAAAGGTTCAATACCCGCAGGATCAACAGCAAGTTCGACAAATGGTTCGTGGATGCCGAACGTCCGGCCGAGGCCATGCCGTCCAAAGCCGTGCTGGAGCAGGCCGCAAAGGAAGCCGACAAGGCCGTCATAACCATCGGTCGCATATTCGGTGAAGGCAAGGACAGACTCTACCAATTCAGTTATCTGCTGTCCGACGCCGAGATGCGGCTTATCAAGGGAGTCTCGACAGCGTTCCACAAGGAAGGCAAAAAGCTGATTGTCGTGCTGGATGTCGGCGGAATCGTGGACATGACCGCATGGCAGGACATGGCCGACGCAATCGTCATGAGCTGGCTTCCGGGATGCGAGGCCGGACATGCCATAGCCTCAGTGCTTTCCGGTAAGGAAACTCCGAGCGGAAGGCTTCCGATGAGCATTCCTGTAAGTTATTACGATGATCCGACATCCGAGACCATGCCTCAGATCCTCACCGACAAACCGGTCAACTACTCGTTCCACCGTCCGGCTCCAGCCGGAGTCACGAAACGGTACGACATCGAGAACATCGACTACGTCAACTACCGTGAAGGCATCTACTGCGGCTACAGGTACTACACCACCAAGAAGATCCGCACCGCCTATCCGTTCGGCTTCGGCCTGAGTTACACGGACTTCAGGTACAGCGGAATGACCGTGGAGGACGCCGGTGATGAATATGTCGTCAACCTGACCGTGGAGAACACCGGCAAATATTCCGGAAAGGAGGTCGTACAGATCTACGTCAAAGCCCCCGGCAAGGACATGGACAAACCTACCCGCGAGCTGAAAGGCTTCACAAAGACGGATGTGATAGCCCCGGGAAAATCACAGACAGTAGAGATAAGGATCCCGAAGAATCTCCTCGCCTCATACGATGAGCAGCGCTCCGGCTGGGCCACCGAGAAAGGAACATATTCCTTCATCGCGGCCAAAAACGCCGAGACACCGGTTCTTGCGAGGAAAATCAGGATAAAGGATGCCTCTTTCACCCCGACCGGCAACTACCTCCGCGCCGAGCCGCTCTTCATTGAGCGGTAAGGCATCCGAGCGGCAACAAAACAACGCCACATACCGTGGAGCCTAATCGATTGGAAATCATCAAGATCCCAGAGCGTCCTTCCACCCATTGGAGGACGCTCTGTTATATCACTCATAGTGAAGTATTTATCCTCCACGGTCACGATTTATGAAAAGTCAAGTCAGGAAGAATTATCATAATCTCACGGCGAACAGGCTCCGCACTACCTTCGACCTGCTCATCATAACGCCAGAACACTTGGAACCTGACCTTGGCCTCGACCGGTGAATATCCTTTGGAAGCCATTTTGGCAAGCTTTCCCCGGAACGAGGCCGAGAATTTCAAAACCGTCCTGCGGCAACCGTCGATCTCGGCGGACAGGTAGTCACCATCAAGCTCAAGTCTGGTTCCGGAATGCAGACTCCGCAACAGGTTTTGGTTGCCTTTGAACATATCCAGCACGACATCCCGATGCGAAAGCTGCATCAGAACCTCCTCCGGTGAGCCATAGACCGAATCATCTCCAACCATCACGGCGCGGGACACTTCATCTGTGAATATGTCCGCATTGTCAAAATGCACCGATAGGTTGTTCTTAGCCCTGGTCATTCCGACATAGACCATCCGGCGCTCCTTGTCGGTCACATTATGTAGTCCCTTCAGAGAGACATACACGTTGTCATATTCACAGCCCTTGGCTTTGTGGATGGTTGAGACCACTATCTCCGAATCCTTGGACCTCGTGAAATCCTCAAGTTGAGACTCCAGCAGAAAGTTCTCAAAATCAGTGATGTACTTACGGGTTGGATATTCATCATTAAAAGCGGCCAGACAGTTCTCAAGCAGATCAAGGCATCCACTGTCACTGAAACGGCGCCGCACGGCATCCGCCGCTTCAGCCCACGTCACATCATCGAGGCAGGCGGAGTCATATTTCCGGATGGCGTCAAGAAAACTTCTGAACTCGGCGAGGTCTGAAAGCTGGAATCCTTCTCGGGATTGAATCAGCCTGGCTTTCCGTCCGGACTTGTTAAGCAAAGCCGATATCACCAAGGCATCGTCATTCGTGGCGGTAAGAACGCAGATGGTACCGGGATTATTGCCAGAAACGATCTCATTAACAATGGCCTGTTCATAGTCGGGAGTGGAATGACGGACCAAACGGATATTCCCTGGATCAATTCTCTTACCTATGATCGGATCGGACTTCAAACGTCCGGATATTCCTTTAACGTAGGAGTTCGCCAGAGAGATGACCGTCTGGGAGCTTCTGAAATTCTCCAGCATATTATAGACAGACGCTCCATATTCAGTGATCAGGGATTTCATATTCCCGGAGTCAGAGCCACGGAATTCGTAGATGTTCTGGTCATCGTCACCGACCGCTATGACCCTCATATCCTCATTGCAACGAATAAGTTCCTTGACCAGAGCGAATTCTTGCTCACCAAGGTCCTGTGCCTCGTCGATGACAAGGATTGACTTGGTTATCCGGCTCCTTTCAACCCTGCCTGAACGAATCTCCACGACAGCGTCGGCGACAATATGTTCGGAACCCTCGACCGTTCCCTTCCTGCCAAGAATGTCAAATGAATATGAATGGAAAGTCTTGATCTCGACATATTCGGCGGCGTTGCCGATCAGAGCCTTGAGCCGCTTCTTGAACTCCGTAGCCGCGGCCCTTGAGAATGTCAGCATCAGAAGCTGCTCGGACTTGACATCCTCCAGAAGGATCAAAGAGGCCAGCTTGCGCACGAGGACATAGGTCTTGCCGCTTCCAGGTCCGGCCGGAACCACGATGAACCTTGATTCGCTGTCATTGATTATGTCTGACTGTGTCCCGGTCAGACTTCCGAACAGCTCTTCGTACTTTTTCTCGCTGATGTTCCTGTCGATTCTTTTCGCCTCCTTCGAATCGAAATATTTCTTTATGAAAGCCTTGAAATCCAGCACAAAATAGTCGTGGACATATTCCATAGCCCGATTTTGGTCGGACACCATCATATTCGCATATTTTCCGATGATGTGGATCTGCTGGATCCGCTGCTTGTAGAAGTCGTCCAGATTGTGGTAATCGTCCTTTTTGTAGCGGCATTTGCTGTCTTTGAGCCGTTCGATCTGCAACTTGTTGTACAAGACCATAAAGCCGCCTTCCAGGTTCAGGATTCCGGTCTTCGCGAGGAACAGGAGCGCCTCTTCGGCCATCCCGACATCAATCTTTTCCGGGAAAAGAGCGCTGTCGTTGTAGTCACCGACAAGTCCGGCCAACGAGAACCCGACCTTGACCTCGCCGTCCTCCTCTTTATTATTATCCTTGAAACGATAGACGATGAACGAAGCGATTGAGTTCCTGACAGCGATCTGCTTTTCCAGATCCGAGGCCGAAACCTTAGCCGCTATCTGAATATAATCGTCCGTGACCGGGCGCTTTTCGATGTAGTGCCTTATCGTCCAGAAAAACAGGATTGTACGGATGTCCTTCACGGAGGACCTTGCGATTCCGGAAGCGATCGCTTTCTCGTTTATCTCCTTCAGACTGAATTTCGTGCACTCGCCGATGACTGTCTCGACGAGGAATTTCTCCAGCTGGATGTAATATTTGAATTTCCTGAGCTGGCCAAGCCGGAGGTAGGCCGTCATATCGTCGTCCTTGGCGAGGATTCCGGCCACACGCATTCTCTCCACGATACTGATCACCTTGCGGGTCTCGATGCCGAGCATATCCGAAAGATAGTCAACACGGGACTCCGCCTCGGCGGTCCCGGCGCGGGAACGGCTGCGCTCCGAGATCAATGACTTGATGATTCTTCTGGCGTCCAGTTTGTCATCCTCAGTGAAATCCGGGCATCTTTCTATCCGCTCGGAGGCCTCGTCCATATTCCTCGGAACAATGCTTGTCGCGAATATTCTCGGGCTGTTCATCCCGCGTCTCAGATAACCGGCGGTCTCCAGGGCGGCAATCGCGCTTTTCACCTTGGTCTCAACGTCCCGGATTTCCTCCCAACCTGCCTTGCGGGCTATCTCCAAAGCGGAGATGTGGATGCAGTCGTGCTTTGCCGTAAGTTTCTTGACAGCGCTCCAGACTTGGTTTATCTCACTCAGGGTGAGCTTCGTCTGATTCAGAAGTATGAAGTGTTTGTTAAGGTCATCGTCATTGTAAAGGACGTAGCATTCCGCCTGCGAGTTGACATCACGTCCCGCCCTTCCCGCTTCCTGAATATAATTCTCCAGCGAATCCGAAATCTCGTAGTGGACAACCAGACCGACATCGCTCTTGTCCACTCCCATCCCGAACGCTGATGTGGCCACGATTATCCTGACCTTGCCGCTCATAAAATCATCCTGGGCCTTGACCTTTGTGTTGACCTCCATCTGACCGTGGAAGGCCTTTGCGTCAAACCCGTCCTTGCCGAGCCTTTCAGCGATTTTCTCCGCGGCTTTGGTTCTGGTCACATAAACGATGGCCGGACATTTTGTGCCATCGAGCAAGTTCCTCAAGGTCTGGTATTTATCCTCATCAGAAGCCCTGAACAGAACAGTATATCGAAGATTAGTGCGGGCGACATCGGTCGTGAAACGCTTCAAGGTTATCCCAAGCCTGTCCCGGAAATAGTCACAAATGTCGCTGATCACCTTAGGTTTAGCGGTCGCCGTGAAACAGGAGACCGGAATCGGAGTGTCAAGGCCTTTACACTCCTGAAGATGCCTGATGAACTCCCCGATGAACATATATTCAATCCGGAAGTCCTGACCCCAGGCGGAGAAGCAATGCGCCTCGTCAATCACGATTCGGACCAAGGTTCTGGACATCAGAACCTTCTCGATGGTCTTGGAGCGGAGTTGCTCCGGGGCGATGTAAAGCAGCGAGGCCTCCCCGGACTCGACCCTCTCCAAAGCGTTGCGGCGTTCAATCGGAGACAGCAAGCCATTGATATAGACGGCTTCCGAGATTCCTTTCTTCTCCAGATTCTCCACCTGATCCTTCATCAGGGATTGGAGCGGTGAGATCACGACGGTCAGCCCTCTGACGGTCTCCCCTGCCATCAATGCCGGCAGTTGGAATGTCAGCGACTTTCCTCCGCCGGTCGGGAATATGGCAAGCAACGATTCTCCTTTAATCGCTGCTTTTGCCGCATTCTCCTGCAGCGGCTCCCCTCCGAAAGTCCTGAAACGGTCGTAGCCGAACCATTTTTTCAATGAATATTCCGCATTCAGTTTTTGTGAGCAATACGCGCAGCGGGCATCGCCGCAGTTCACGGCCCTTAAACCTCTTATCACATTCTCGACACTCGGATAGTTGTGAAGAATCCAAGCCGGAGTTATGGAATTTCTGTCATCAGTGCTGATCAAGGCAGCCGCATAGGCGCATTCCACCTTGTGATCCCTAACAAAAGACTCGACATTTGAATGCTCGCAAATCTTGCCTTTAAATAACTCTCGGAAGATGTCCGCAGTGGATTTCCGGAAAAAGAACGGCTTCCTTGAGGGGACATATTCAATGCTTTTGAAAAATCCTGAGAAGTGGATATCCTCGTTCAGCAGATCATAGTACAGCTGTTGGAAATCCTTGTCCAAAGCGTTGAACGCTCTGACCTCATCCTCATAGAGAGATTGCGCCTTCAAGCTGTCATTCAACGGGTTATTCAGTTCTTCCGTAAGGATCTTGTCATCCTTGAGAAGTTTATGGTAAGGCTTCTGCGGGAAAAGCAGCGGCGAGAGATAAAGGGTGTCGATGAGGATATATTCCTTTCTAAGGAATGGTTTCAGGTACTTGATGTCGTGCTCGATGATATTATGCCCGCAAAGACAATCGTAGTCAGAGACAAAGTCCGCAAACTCCGGAATCCTCGCGGAATGAAACCCCTGCCCGGCTTTCACTCCCCCGATGTCCAGAATCTTCCCCCGACCGTCAACTTCCAGATCAATGAAGGCTGTTTTCATCATAATGAATATCCCGATTGCTTCAACTCGTTGATTATCGGTGCAAAAATAACATTATTTTGCAAAACTATCATCCATAGAACAATATGATAAATTTTAGAATATTTTCTAATAAATATAGTAGATATTCTAAAAATTATCTATATTTGCGACAGACCAATTATATTGCGATATGAAACACACATTGACAGCGAAAGAAGAGGAACTTATGAATATCTTCTGGAAAAAGGGTGAGATGTGCATCCGTGACCTTGTGAACAGCCTTCCGGAACCAAGGCCGAGCTATACTACGGTCTCGACCCAAGTGTCGTTCCTTGAGAGCAAGGGATTCCTCACACGCCGTCCTATAGCCAACACGTTCATCTACGAGGTACGCATATCCGAAAAGGAGTACAGAGACACGACAATCAGCGGCATAGTGGAGAGGTATTACAACAACTCTTTCGCCAGCGTGGTCTCACAGTTTCTTGAGGATGAAAAACTTGACGTAAACGAGTTAAAAGAAATAATAGCTCAGATAGAAGGCAAGCGCTAATATTCCATCTTATGCTCACCTTCATAATATATGAATTGAAAGTCGCGGCGACGCTCATCACGTTCTACCTCTGCTTCAAGTGCTTCCTAAGCCAGGAGAAGATGCATAGGGTGAACAGGATCGTCATCCTCGCAACCTCTGTGCTGTCATTCATCCTACCGCTATGCGTCATAACGGTTCACAAGACGGTATATATTCCCGAAGCTACTGTTTTCGGAATATCAGGAGATGCGGTAGAGGTGCCCACTCCTATCATCGAAAGCCTTGGCGGAGTATCCTGGGAACCATTTATCATAGCAACATTCTGGATAGGAGTTGTTTATGTTCTTGGCAGAACAGCTTTTGGAATATGGCGGGTCGCCAGATTGGTCTGGAATGGGAAAAGAAAGGAAATCCACGGCAGCGAGGTGATAGTGTGCGACAAAAATATTCCTCCGTTCAGCTGGATGAAATGGATTGTGATGAGCAGAGACGACTTTGAAAGCGGCAACATACATATTCTTGAACACGAAAAGGCTCACATCAGGCTTGGGCACTCAAAAGACATTCTTCTGTTTGACATAATGTCGGCTTTCCAATGGTTCAATCCAGCGGCATGGCTTCTCAAGCGAGAGCTCCGGGCCATCCACGAATATGAGGCTGACGACGCAGTCCTCCGACAAGGTGCGGACATAAAGGAATACCAATATTCATTAATAAGAAAAGCTGTCAGTGCGAGCGGCTACTCAATCACTAACAGCTTTAATCACAGTATCCTTAAAAATCGTATTACTATGATGTCAAAATCAAACGCAACCGCGATGAGGGGACTGAGAGTCCTCTACATCCTGCCGCTTGTCTGCGGTGCCCTGGCTCTGAACGCCAGAACAGTCACAAACTGCAAAGTTACTGAAAATTCTTCAGTCTCGGATGACTCGACAGTAAAGGTTGAGATCCAAAAAGACGGCGGTGGAACCATTCATTATTATGCGAATGGCGAGAGTATCGCATACAAAGACATTCCGGAAGCCGTCAATTACTTGATAGGCAGTGACAAAGAGGCCAAGGTGGAAATCATCGCTCCAGCTGAAATCAGCTGCGGAATCATCGATGACCTCAGGGAACAACTCCGGAGCGTGCCGGCTCTGAAAGTGCAATACTCCAGCCCGAACCTCGGTAGCGTGCCGATGCGTCTTCCTCCTGCCAATAAAACCGTCGAAAAGATCGGAGTCAAATTGATTGAGCTTCCAGATGCGGTCAAGAATATGCCGAAAGAGATGGTGAGCCACCTAAAGATCAACAAGGATGGCAAGTATTTGTACGACACGAACCTCATTATGCAAAGCGAGCTTTTGAATATGGCCGCTGGATCTATCCGTAAAAACCACCAGACGATGATATGCCTTCAGACGGACAGAGCCACATCATACGGAACGTACGTCACCGCTCTGAAAGAATTATCCAACGCCGTCTCACTAATCAGGAATGAATATGCCAACGAACATTTCGGAAAAGCGTTCGAAGATTTGGACGACGCTGAGCGTAGTTTGGTCCTGAAGGAGATCCCACAGAACATCATTGAGCTCACCCCGAGAACAACTCAAAGTGTCAGGTAAGCCATTAACCTGACACGCATAAGGTAACATATTTTTGCGATTATCTATAAATGCCACATCAATTCATTGACTCGTGTTACCTTCTTCCATTGCCGCACCTTCTAACAGTGATTCAATCGATCAAAATGTCCACCGAAACGGCATTCTACCGGAGAAACTTTGTAATATCATCGGTTTGTCCGGGAAAGAGGACTTCTGCCGGACAAAACTCTGCCTTTGTAATGTCGCACTTGCTTTTTGACTCATTTTCGCCCATTATTTCAGAATAACCTTTCTTTCCCAAACTTTTACTATCTTTGTACGATTGAAGGCTTCGGGGAGGAACAGCGTGAAGAACACGATTAGAAAAAGGTGTTTTACAGCGCGCGATGGTGCCGCACAAAACCCGCACGGGAGTCAGCGCAATCATTTGACAAATTGATTTATAGAGTACTATGCCGGACAGCAATTTCATAGACTACGTGAAGATCTGGTGCGCTTCGGGGCACGGGGGTGCGGGATCGATGCATCTCTACAGGGCGAAGTATGTGCCTAAGGGGGGACCGGACGGCGGAGACGGAGGCCGTGGGGGACATATCATCCTTCGGGCCAATCCGCAGTTCTGGACGCTTATCCACCTCAAGTACCGCAAGCACATCAAGGCAGAGGAAGGAGGACACGGAGAGGGCGGACTTCGCACCGGCAAGAACGGAGAGGACATCATTCTGGACGTGCCGGTGGGTACCGTGGCGAAGGACGCGGAGACCGGAGAGGTGCTGTTCGAGATGATGGAGCCGGGAGAGACGCGGATTCTCTGCAAGGGAGGACGTGGCGGTCTGGGCAACAACAACTTCAAGACAGCCACCAACCAGACCCCAAGGTATGCGCAGCCGGGAGAGGATGGGCAGGAAGGATGGTTCATCCTGGAGCTCAAGGTGCTGGCTGATGTGGGGCTTGTAGGCTTCCCTAACGCCGGAAAATCAACCTTGCTGGCGGCGATCACGGCGGCGAAACCTAAAATCGCCAACTACGCTTTCACGACGCTGGAGCCGAATCTTGGAATCGTACAATATTATGACGATCAGTCATTTGTAATGGCGGATATCCCTGGAATCATAGAAGGGGCGCACGAAGGAAGAGGCATAGGAATACGCTTCCTCCGCCACATCGAAAGGAACTCGGTGCTGCTCTTTATGGTCTCCGCGGAAGAGGACGACATCAAGGCAAGCTACGAGACCCTGCTCAACGAGCTTAAGGAATATAACCCCGAACTTCTGGACAAGGATCGGGTTCTGGCCATCACCAAATGCGACCTGATCGACAAGGACATCGAGAAAGAAATCGAGCCGTCGCTGCCTAAGGGAATTCCTCACGTGTTCATCTCATCGGTCAGCGGTGAGGGGATCAAGGACTTAAAGGATATGCTATGGTCAGCGCTTCACTCATAGGATTCCTGCACAGGATTGATCAGAACGCCACCCTGTTTCTGAACAGTTTCAGCACGCCGGCAACGGACCAGCTCTGGATGCTGATGTCGGACAAGACGGTGTGGATCCCGGCGTATGCGATCTGCGCATATTTCCTGTTCAGAAGGCTTGGATGTAAAAAGGCTCTGGTTGTGCTGGTTTCTGTCGGAATCGCGTTCGGGCTGTGCGACCAGTTCTCCACGATCGTAAAACATTCAGTCGATAGACTCAGGCCAAGCTACAGCGCGAGGATGCTCCTCGGAGGGCTGAACGTGCTGGAAGGCCGCGGAGGGTTCTACGGGTTCTTCTCGGCGCATGCGGCAAATGCCTTCGCCCTTGTGATGTGCCTGATCATCGGATTCAGAAACGACCGCACACACACCTACAACGGCTTCTACAAGTTCGCGTTGACGTGGGCGACGTTAGTGGCTGTCAGCAGGATATTCGTCGGGAAGCATTACCTCGGTGATGTGATTGTCGGGACAATTGTCGGACTGACAATAGGTTACTTTGTCGGAATGCTTGCCAGATATGTCATCCAGACTCGCATCGACAAAGTGCCGGTCACGGGACTCACCATGATTTTTGACGAGAGGAAGTCCCCTATAACTCTGACAAAATCTTCTCCATCCGGATCCCGCGGGAGCCTTTGATTAGGATTGTGTGGTTGGAGATTGGGTTTGACTTCAGCCAAGTAACCAGATCATCCGAGGTCGGGAACCATTTCGTATTTGAGGGGGACACTTCGCTGGTTGGCGAACATTGTCGAACCACAGGCTCAGCGCCCAAAGCGAACGGATGGCGAGCCTGTCGAACCATCTGTCCCGAGTCAAGAGCTTTACGGAACTCTTCACCTACAAGGCAGACAAGATCCAAATCCATCAATGCCAATTTCTTTAATATGGCAATATGCTCGGCGACAGACTCCGTGCCAAGTTCACGCATATCCCCTATCATTACGGCTTTATGTGCAGCCTGCACAGTGGCAAGGTTGTCAAGAGCGGCCGCCATACTCGTCGGATTGGCGTTGTAGGCATCCTCTATCAAAATGTTGCGATCTGTCTTTTCCAACTGCGAGCGGTTGTTTTTAGGAATATATTCACTCACGGCCTGGATTGCGTCTTCGAGGGAGACCCCGAAATGGAGGCCTACAGCGATGGCGGCGGCTATGTTGTTGGCATTGTACGAACCGGCCAGGTGAGTTTCGAGGCACAGCAGGTTTTCGGCGCCTTCTTTCGTTTCGACAGGCTCAGCGACTGAGTCAGGAATGGCCATCCGGACAAAAGGATGGTCCGCATCGGACGGCAGAACCATAGCGTTCCAATAACCGATGCCATATTCAATGACCTTCAAGCCTTTACGCTCGGCGGCCATAGCGGCCAGATTCTCATCATCAGCATTCAGGAATATGCTTCCTCCGTGCTCGGAAATATAGTCGTACAATTTTCCCTTGGCCTTCTTCACGCCCTCAAAACTACCGAACCCAAGCAGGTGCGCCTTGCCGACATTCGTGATAAGACCATAGTCAGGCTCGCAGACCTTCACCAGTTTCTCGATGTCATCCGGATGATTCGCCCCCATCTCAATGACTGCAAGCTGCGTCTCGGAATTGATGTTCAGGACAGACAGAGGCACTCCGATGTCATTGTTCAGATTGCCTTGCGTGGACGTGACGTTGTACTTCACGGACAACACTCTCGTGATCAGTTCCTTGGTGGTGGTCTTGCCGTTGGTTCCGGTCAATCCTATGACAGTCAGACATTTACCATCCACAAAAGTGTTCTCACGATGGTGACGTGCGAGAGCCTGCAAGGCCTCCAGCGTATCCGGTACGACAATCAGACGGGCATCTCCCGAAGCAGCCGCTGTCGAACCTTCATCCACCACGGCATAACGTGCCCCTGCCTCAAGAGCTTTGAGAGCATATTCATTACCATCGAAATTTTCGCCTTTCAGTCCGAAGAACATCTCGCCGCCGCTGATGGCACGGCTGTCCGTCGTCACACGCCCGCATTCCAAAAATGCCGAATATAATCTCAGCACATCCATATTAGAAAACAAATCCAAAAATATTTCTTAAATATAATAGTAATAATGCAAAACAACAAACTCGGAGCGAAGCGACGCAAGGGGGTTGGGGAATACGGTCCCCAATGCCCCACCGGGGCTGTCGCGAAGCGACTGGGGGTGAACCAGCACAGGAAAGTGCTAGCGCTTTCCTGTGCTGCCCCATCCACCTGCACCACGCTCGGTTTCAGAGAGAACTTCAACATCCTCCCACTCAACCCGCTCGTGGCGGGCGACAACCATCTGGGCGATGCGTTCGCCGGGAACAATCTCGAACGGCTCGTTGGATAGGTTGACCAGCGAAGTCTTCAGTTCCCCACGGTAATCCGCATCCACGGTCCCGGGGCTGTTGATCACGGTGATGCCGTGCTTCGTGGCAAGGCCGCTGCGAGGGCGGACCTGCGCCTCATAGCCAACAGGAAGCTCAATGAATATGCCCGTGGGCACCAGAACCCTTTCCAATGGCTTCAGCACAATCGGCTCGGTGATGTTCGCCCGAAGGTCCATCCCGGCCGACGCCTCAGTGGCGTAAGCCGGGTCGGGCCATTGGCTTTTGTTTACTATCTTGACTTTCAATGCATTCATATTCTCATGTCAGAATATTCATTAAAAAAAGTGCACCCTGTCATATTCATAGGGCACACCTTTATATTCATTAAGCGTTAGCTTCTTCAGACTCTTTCTTGTCCGGGATGATGAGGTTCAGGATAACTCCGACGACTGACGCGAGGCCGATGCCGGCGAGTGAGAACTTGCCGAAGCTGATGACAGCGCCGCCGATTCCGATGGTCAGGATGAGGGAGGCGATGATCAGGTTGCGGGTCTTGTTCATGTCAATCTGAGCCTTCACAAGGTTGCTGATTCCGACGGATGCGATGCTACCGAAAAGAAGGAGCATAATGCCACCGAGAACGGCAGTCGGGATGGTCTGGATCGCCGCGCCGACCTTTCCGACAAGGGAAATCAGAATAGCGGAAAGAGCGGCGATTCTCATACAAGCCGGGTCTGTCACCTTGGTGAGCGACACGGCGCCGGTCACTTCTGAATATGTCGTCACAGGAGCGCCGCCGAGGAATGCCGCGAGGGTGCAGGCAAGACCGTCGCCCAGCATCGTACGGTGAAGGCCAGGATCCTTGACGAAATCCTTACCGGCGATCTCGCTGATGGCATAGACATCACCAACGTGCTCGATGATCGGAGCGATGGCCACAGGAGCCATAAACACGATCGCCTGCCAGGAGAGGCTCATCTTCGAGAAATGCGGAAGCTGGAACCAAGGAGCGTTCGCGACTCCCGAGAAATCCATTGAGCTTCTGTAGAATATCACGGCCACGATGTAGCCGGCGAGTGCGCCGAACACAACCGGGATGAGCTTTATCATACCTTTACCCCAGCACGAGCAGATGATCGCCACAAAGAGCGACACGAGAGCCAGGATCCAGTTCTTGCTGGCCATATCGACTCCCGTTCCGGCCAAGGAAAGACCGATGAGGATGATGACCGGTCCGATCACGATCGGCGGGAATAGTTTCTTGATGAACTTGACACCGAACAACTTGACCAGAAAACTCATCAGAATGTACACAAGTCCCACAGCGACGAGCCCGCAGAACATTCCCGACAGTCCGTAGAGTTCGGTAGCCTTGATGATCGGGGCTATGAACGCGAAGCTGCTGCCGAGATAGATCGGAACCTTGCCTCCGGTGACGGCATGGAAAAGAAGAGTGCCGAGACCGGCCGCGAGGAGAGCGATGGCGGGATCGAATCCTACCAGAAGTGGAACCAGTACTGTGGAACCGAAAGCTACAAACATGAACTGAACTCCGACAATGGATCGTTTCAGTGGGGATAAGGTTTGTTGTGACATAAATATTAAGTTATTTAGAAGCTCGAATATACAAAACGGCGGCGATAATACCGAATATCACGTTAGGAAGCCAAAGTGCGACCACCGGAGGCAACGCTCCCGAATAGACGAACATCTGGCTGAACCGCATGAAGAGGATGTAGGTGAAACTGAGACCGATACCTATTCCTATGTTCAGGCCGATGCCTCCCCTTCGTTTTCTGGAGGAAAGGCTCACACCCATAAGGGTCAGGATGAAAGCCGAGAATGGTAAAGCTAGACGGTTGTGTTTCTCGATGAGCGCGTACATCACGTTGGCGTCTCCCCTCATCTTCTGGGTGGCGATCAACTCATCAAGCTGTTCCGCGGGCAAGGTCTCGACTGTCTTCTTGTTGCGATAAAAATCAGTGACTGTCAGGTTCAGCACGGTGTCCAGCTCCGCACCGGTGGTCACACGGTCCTGAAGACCTTCCGTATATTCCCTTATGAAGTAATTCTTCAGTTTCCAGCCATTGAAAGTGCTGTCCCATACCGCCTTCTCGGCGGAAATCTTCTTGACGAGCTTGTTGTCCTCTATGTCTTCCAGACTGAATTCGTAGGCGGTGTTGTTCCATGAACTGAAAGATTCGACCGAGACGAACTTCCCTGGATTAATCTGATAATGTACATTACTGGAGGACAATGAGTTCCTGTGTTTTATATATTTTAGTTCGAAATTTATTCGCTTGACGTTCGCCCTCGGAATCACCCAGAGGTTGAGAGAAAGGGAAAGCGTGGCGATCAGCAAAGCGGAGACCATATACGGCACCATCATCCTCTTGTAGCTTACGCCGCAGGACAGAATGGCGATGATCTCGCTGTTGGCCGCCATTCTGGAGGTGAAGAATATGACCGTGATGAACACGAACAGCGGACTGAACATATTCACAAAATACGGGACGAAGTTCACATAATAGTCGAAGACGATGGCGTGAAGAGGAGCCTTGTTCTCGACGAAATGGTTGATCTTCTCGCTGATGTCGAAGATTATGACGATTCCGATGATGAGAAGAAGGGCTATAAAGAAGGTCATTATGAACTTCTTTATGATGTACCAGTCTATCTTCTTCAGTCCCACGTTCATATTCCTAAAGTCTTGAACTTATTCTTTTTACGGTCGTTTCCTTCCAAGAGGCGAAATCCCCCGCCTCGATGTGCAGACGCGCCTCTCTGACAAGGTCGAGGTAGAAGGCAAGATTGTGCTCGCTCGCTATCATCGCGGCGAACATCTCCTTCGCGATGAAAAGATGATGCAGGTATGCTCTTGAATATGTCCGGTCGACGAACGACGCTCCGTCCGGATCGATCGGCGAGAAATCCTCCGCCCACTTGGAATTACGCATATTCATTATGCCGTTCCACGTGAAGAGCATTCCGTTGCGGCCGTTGCGGGTAGGCATCACACAGTCGAACATATCCACTCCCCTCGCGATTCCCTCAAGGATGTTGGCAGGCGTGCCGACTCCCATCAGGTAGCGTGGCCTGTTGTCCGGCAGGAGCGGGCAGACGAGTTCCAGCATCTCGTACATCTTCTCGGTAGGCTCCCCTACCGCAAGTCCGCCGATCGCGAAACCGCCGACAGCCTCACTGTCTCCGACGAGGCTGACAGCGTGGTCAACCGCCCGTTTGCGGAGTTCCGGATAGACACAACCCTGGATGATCGGGAACATAACCTGATTGTACCCGTACAGAGGCTCGGTCTCACAGAAATGCTTGAAATAACGCTCAAGCCATCCCTGAGTCAGTTTAAGAGACTTGGCAGCGTACTTTTCGTCAGCGTCACCTGGACAGCACTCGTCAAGCGCCATCATTATGTCAGCGCCGATAATTCTCTGGGTGTCAACGTTATTCTCTGGTGTAAAAGTGTGCCTCGAACCATCAATGTGAGACTGGAAACGGCAACCCTCCTCGGTGATTTTTCTGATTTTGGTCAAAGAGAACACCTGGAATCCGCCGCTGTCCGTCAGGATCGGTCTGTCCCAGTTCTCAAACTTGTGAAGTCCGCCGACCTTTTTCAAGGTGTCGAGACCCGGCCTCAGATAGAGATGATAGGTGTTGCCAAGGATGATCTCGGCCTTCACATCCTCCTTCAAGTCCCTGTGATAGACCCCCTTGACGGAGCCTACCGTCCCGACAGGCATGAATATCGGAGTCCTCACCTCACCATGATCGGTGGTGAAAACGCCTGTCCTTGCCCTTGAGCCGGGATCCTTCGCTATCTCTCTGAAAACCATTCTTCCAAAATTTAACCCTCAAAGATAGTGATTTTTAGCCGAAAACTCGTACATTTGTTTGTTTTGACCATACGCATAATAACAAAAAACACAATAACGTTATGAGCAACAAGCACATCAGCCTCAGGCTGATCATTATGAACTTCCTCCAGTACGCCATCTGGGGAGCGTACCTGACATCTATGGGAAGTTTTCTCGGCAAGGCCGGGCTTGGTCCCCAGATCTGGCTTTTCTTCGCCACACAAGGATTCGTCTCCATATTTATGCCAGCCCTGATCGGCATCGTGGCCGACAGATGGATCCCCGCACAGAAGACACTGTCTCTCTGCCAACTCATCGCAGGTGTCTCGATGCTCGGCACCGGACTGTACGCGATGGGCAACGTCAACCTGACCGAAGGAGCGTATCTGGTCGGTCCGGACTTCAATTTCAGCATTTTCTACATCCTCTACACGATCAGCGTGGCGTTCTACATGCCGACAATCGCCCTTACCAACTCCGTGGCCTACGCCGGCCTTGAAGGAGCCGGCAAGGACACTGTCAAGGCGTTCCCGCCGATCCGTGTGTTCGGAACGGTCGGCTTCATCTGCACGATGCTGCTGGTGAACTTTATGAAGGATCCGTCCGGAATCCAGTACCAGCACAGCTACTTCCAGTTCTTCACCTCCGGAGTTCTCAGCCTGATTCTCGGGTTCTATGCGCTGAGTCTCCCGAACGTGCCTGTCAAGAAGGCCAGCGGCAGCAGCTTTATGGAAGCCACCGGTCTCAAGGCGTTCTCCTTGTTCAAGGACAGGCAGATGGCCGTGTTCTTCATTTTCTCGATGCTCCTCGGCGCGTCTCTCCAGATCACCAACGGCTACGCCAACTCGTTCATCTCCTCCTTTGCGGGAAGTCCTGAATATGCCGACGCTTGGGGCGCGCGCAACGCCAACGCCCTGATCTCGCTCAGCCAGATGTCCGAAACCCTGTGCATTCTTCTTATCCCATTCTTTATGAAGAAGTTCGGAATCAAGAAGGTCATGCTCATCGCCATGTTCGCCTGGGTTCTCAGATTCGGATTCTTCGGAATCGGCAACCCTGGCTCGGGAGTATGGCTGTTCATCCTCTCCTGCCTTGTGTACGGTGTGGCGTTCGACTTCTTCAACATCTCCGGATCCCTCTACGTGAACCGTAAGACCACCAAGGACATCCGCTCCAGCGCCCAGGGACTGTTTATGTTGATGACGAACGGTCTCGGAGCCTCAATCGGAACCTGGGCCGCCGGCAAGGTCGTGAACCATTACGTTTACAACGCCGCCCAGCCTGACTGGGCCACAGCCTGGTACGTGTTCGCCGGTTACGCTCTTCTTGTAGGCATCCTGTTCATATTCCTGTTCAAGGATCCCGGCAAGGACGAGGAGTGCGCCGAAGAGGCCTAAGGTTTCTTCACCGGCGGGCCTGTCTCGACCTTTGAGAGCCCGAACATGCGGCTTTCCGACAAATAATATTTGATATCGAAGCAACGATATTCATTGTGATTCCTGACCTTGTGGTACGATGTGACACAGTCAAACCTGTAGCCCATCTGAGCAAGGTCAGGAATATTCATTGATGTGACACCCTTCTCCAACAGGGACATCAGAATCCCGTGGTTGCGGTCCAGCGCCCCGATGGTTCTCAGCCGCAGCCCCTTCAGATGGCTGCTGTTGACATAGTGGTACCTGCTTTTGCAAGTGACGCAGCAAAACTTCATATCGCTGCGCCCGTAAGGAAGAACATCCCCACACTCCAGACATCTCCCCCTCGATTCGTCTTCCAAGTTCTTCATCGCTTATCTTTTATCGGCAGGCCTGCCTGCCATGGTAAATATGTTCAGAGGCTTGAGCGAGTGAACTTCACTGCCACCAACCTATGATTTCGGCAAATATGTCTTTCTTAAACGAGTTTTGAAAGAGGTGAAAAGAAATTTCATGAATATTTTTCTGTTTCTTATCACCAAGGTAAACGCATAGAAAAATTTTGTGGCCATAAAATAATTCTTTGTTATGCCTGATAAAATTTTATTCCCATAAGACAGATATCGTTTCCCCACTAAAAAAAATCATTTGCCGCTAATCCGGAGGCGGACAAATCAGCGATTTGATAATATTCAGAAAAATCTCACGTGTAATTCTTTTTCATCCGTCCCCCGCCTGAAATACCATTATAACTTTGCGTCAGACAAAACTTCAAAACAACTTGAATTATGGAACAATTGAACAGACTTGAAATCCGAGGGAATGTCGGCAATGTCAACATTCTCAAGGTCGGGGAGACGCGGGTGGCGCATTTCTCCGTCGCGACCAACTTCGCCTACAAGGGAAGGAACGGTGAGCCGGTAATCGAGACTACATGGCACAATGTGACCGCATGGGAAGGAGTCAAGGGCATCTCGTCATTGGATGTCATCCAGAAAGGTTTTCCCGTCTATGTGACAGGCAGGCTCCGGTCTCAGAAATATACTTCCAGCGACGGAATAGAAAGAACAAGCATGGAAGTGATCGCCAACTCGGTTGAAGCCATTGATGAAAACATCTCCGCTCAATACATGAAGTAGGCCGCACGACTTTTTTCCCGGTGGTCACAGTGGGGATGAGACGTTGGGATGGGTGGCCATCGGGATTTTTGATTTACTTGAAATAGTGCTTTAAGTAAACAAAGAGCGTATGATTATATTATACCATAAATACTTATTTCATGTCAAATGAATTATTTTTTCAATAAATTGCAGAAAAATATTTGGATATAACAAAATAATGTGTACCTTTGCGTACACTTTCTGTCTAGCAGGCAAAGGCTGATTGGACGCCAAAGCGGAACTCCTTGGATTCAAGGCCGTGAGGCAGCAGAAATGCCAGGTGCGAACGCATCTCCATCAGAAAACCTTACCGCAAGCGGAAAGTTATTTTTTTATGCAATCGCACGCGCAGCAATCGCACGGGCACTGTGGCAGAAAAATAAAATCAGGAATTTTGGTAACGTGCAAAATTCCTGATTTTCCTTTTTTCTGCCACTGTGATCCACAGCAACTTATATTGCAAACTTCTGCAAGCTCAGTGACCTACTTTGGCAAATTTCATAGACAACTTATATTGTCGCGGAACATGTCAAAGCAACCGAACGATCACCTTATCGGTTTTTGTACATGTCATCATAGTAGCGGAGGTACTCCCCGCTGGTCACGTTGTCAAGCCATGGACCATTCTCAAGGTACCAGCGGACGGTCTTCTCGATACCTTCCGCGAACTGAAGGCTCGGCTCCCAACCCAGTTCATTCTTCAGCTTGGACGAATCGATGGCATAACGCATGTCATGTCCTTTCCTGTCGGTCACGAACGTGATGAGATCATCATCCGCTCCCTCCGGGCGGCCAAGCAACCTGTCCACAGTCTTGATAAGAACCTTGATTAGGTCAATGTTCTTCCACTCGTTGAAACCACCTATGTTATACGTCTCGGCAATCTTTCCCTTATGGAAAATCAAATCGATCGCCCGGGCGTGATCCTCGACATAGAGCCAGTCACGGACATTCTCCCCTTTTCCATAGACCGGAAGCGGACGACGCTGCCGGATGTTGTTGATGAACAGAGGAATCAGTTTTTCAGGGAACTGGTACGGACCGTAATTGTTCGAGCAGTTCGTCACGATCATCGGCATCCCGTAGGTGTCATGATAGGCCCTGACAAAATGATCGCTTGATGCTTTCGACGCTGAGTACGGACTGTGAGGCTGGTACTTGCAGTCCTCGGTGAAGAAAGTGTCACCGAACGGCCCCCCGCCACACTCATTGCCGGCAGGATCTCCCTCCGGCCTTGTCAACTCAAGAGCGCCATAAACCTCATCGGTGGAAATATGATAGAACCGCTTTCCTTCCCAACCTTTCGGCTCCCAAAACTCACGGGCGGCCTGAAGCAGAGTCAAGGTGCCCAGGACATTTGTCTTAGCGAATATGAACGGATCCTTGATCGAGCGGTCAACATGGCTCTCGGCGGCAAGGTGTATGATGCCATCAACAGAATATTCAGAGATCACTTTGCGGACGGCCTCAAGGTCGCAGATGTCGGCCTTGACGAAAGTATAGTTCTGGCGATCCTCTATGTCCTTGAGATTGGCGAGATTGCCGGCATAGGTAAGCTTGTCAAGATTGATGATCCGGTAGTCCGGATACTTGTTGACAAACAGCCTCACCACGTGACTGCCTATGAAACCGGCCCCACCGGTTATCAGAATCGATCGTTTGTAGTTCATATTCAATTATTTCTTCTGCATTTTCCCTTCGTACAGGTCATCGTACGCCGCCCTCTTGCGGAAGATGTCGATCGCCGTGTAGATGGACGACATCATGGACTGCGGATCCGCCTCGTCACGCCCGGCCATCTCGTAGGCCGTGCCATGATCCGGAGAAGTCCTGACAATCGGAAGCCCTGCCGTGAAGTTCACGCCGTCCTCGAAGGCCAAAGCCTTGAACGGAGCCAGTCCCTGATCATGATACATGGCCAGAGTGGCGTCAAACTTCGCATAATGTCCGAGCCCGAAGAACCCGTCCGGAGAATAAGGTCCGAAAGCCATAAGCCCTTCAGCGTTGGCCGCTTTCACGGCAGGAAGGATTATCCTCTCCTCCTCGTCGCCAAGCAGGCCGCCGTCCCCGCAATGCGGATTCAGTCCCAGCACCGCGATCTTAGGCTCCACGATGCCGAAATCCCTCTTCAGCGACGCGGTCATCAGCCTCAATTTGTTCACGATCTTCTCCTGCGTGATCGACGCCGGAACATCCTTTAAAGGAATATGCCCGGTCACGACACTGATCCTGAGCTGGTCGGAGACCATGAACATCAGCACGTCATCAACTCCGAATTCCTTTTGTAGATATTCAGTATGCCCGGTGTTTCCGAAACCCTCGGCCACCATGGCCTTCTTGTTGATAGGAGCCGTCACCAGCACATCGATGTCACCGTTCTTGATGTCCTCCACAGCGCACTCAAGCGACCTGATGGCCGATTTAGCCGACTCCGGAGTGGACTGTCCCGGCTCGACGAACACATTGTCCGGAAGGCAGTTGACAATATTGATCTTCTTTGGCTTAGCATCCTTGGCGCTCTGGATCACATAAGTGTCCATCTGGTCAAGGTTATGGATCAGTTTACGGTAGAAACCGAAAATCTTTGACGAACCGTAGATCACCGGAGTGAACGAATCCAGAATTCTGGCGTCAGCCAACGACTTGATGATCACCTCATAGCCGATACCGTTGCCGTCACCCTGCGTGATACCGACAATCGGCTTTTTGTTATTCCTTTCCATGTTTTCCTATTATTAAGTAAGCGGCCACGGCAAGTCCGGGACCTCCGTGAGCATATTCATTCACAAATTTAATCAAAATCAATGAGACTGCCTTCAGCTGCGGCGTTAAGTTCAAAGCCCTCATCGGCGGGAAGCGTCCTGCCCGCCGCCACCGCACCCGCCCCCGCAGCCACGGCAAGCCGGTCGCAACGTTCATTCTCGGGATGCCCGTTATGCCCCTTGAGCCAATGGAACGCCACCCTGTGCATCCGGTAAACATTCAAGAACCTCTTCCATAGGTCCGGATTCTTGACCTTCTTCCATCCTTTCCTCTCCCAATTCAGAAGCCAGCCCTCATTCACGGCCTTGACCACGTATGATGAATCACTATAGACCTCAACCTCTGCGTTCCGCCACTTAATCGCCTCCAACCCTTTGATCACAGCCAAAAGTTCCATCCTGTTGTTGGTCGTGCGGGCGAACCCTCCGCTCATCTCCTTCTCATGCCCGGCGCACTTGAGAACAACGCCGTATCCCCCCGGCCCCGGGTTGCCGCTTGACGCCCCGTCCGTGTAAAGGAATATCCTTGGTCTCGATGAATTTGTCTCCATAGAATACAAACTTACATAAAAATCCGCATTTTTCACGCCCGATAGCGCAAGAATCGTCAGGAAGGGGTCTATAAAGGGAATGATTACTGAACCTCGGATTTTGATAAAGGAATATTTCTGATTAAATTTGTGAATGGCGACCGACGTCGGTTCGACGGCCCGGGCCGAATTTGGAGACACCATGAATATTCTTGTGACAGGAGCCAACGGCCAGCTAGGGACCGAACTCCGGAACGTGACGGCAGGAAGCCGCAACAACTACATATTCTCAGACGTGACATCGCTGCCCGGAGTCGAGACGCTCAATCTTGACATCACGAACATAGACGCGGTCAGGATTGTCTGCGACTCGGAAAAGGTCGATGTAATCGTGAACTGCGCGGCCTACACGAATGTGGACAAGGCAGAGGACGAGCCTTCTATGGCTATGCTTCTGAACTGCACGGCGGCCGGTAATCTGGCCAAAGTCGCGGCGGAAAGAGACGCGGCGTTGATCCACATCTCCACGGACTACATCTTCCACGGGGATATTCCCATGCCATGCAAGGAGGATTGGCCGACAGATCCGCTTGGGGTCTATGGTTCCACCAAACTGGCCGGCGAAAAAGAGATCGAGAGATCCGGATGCAGGAGCGTGATCCTCAGAACCGCATGGCTATATTCACCTTACGGCAAGAACTTCGTGAAGACGATGCTTCGCCTGACGGAAGAGAGGGACTCGCTCAATGTCGTTTTCGACCAGATCGGCACTCCGACCTACGCCTATGACCTGGCCTCACTGATCACAAGAATCATCGAAGACGGCCAACTTGACAAGACAGGAATATACCATTTCTCCAACGAGGGCGCGGTCTCGTGGTACGATTTCGCAAAGGCGATCAGCGAGATCGGCGGAACGACCTGCGACATCCGGCCATGCCACACGGAGGAATATCCATCCAAAGCGCAGAGGCCACGTTTCTCGGTCCTGGACAAGACCAAGGTGAAAGAGACATTCAAAGTCACGATCCCCTACTGGAGAGACTCGCTGGCGGACTGCATCAAAAGAATCAAATAACACTGAATATAACCATGAAAGGAATCGTATTAGCCGGCGGAAGCGGCACTCGTCTCTACCCTATCACCAAGGGAGTCAGCAAACAGATGCTCCCTGTCTATGACAAGCCGATGGTCTATTACCCGATCTCGGTTCTGATGACAGCCGGAATCAAAGACATCCTCATCATCTCCACACCTACAGATCTACCAGGATTCCGAAGACTTCTGGGTGACGGGAGTGATTTCGGAGTGAGTTTTGAATATGCGGAGCAACCTTCCCCGGACGGACTCGCGCAAGCATTCATCATAGGTAAGGACTTCATCGGCGAAGACTGCGCCTGTCTCGTGCTTGGAGACAACATATTCCAAGGCACAGGTTTCGGCGCTCAGCTGAGAGAGGCAGTGCGTACCGCCGAGGAGGAAGGGAAGGCGACCGTGTTCGGCTATCAGGTCAGCGATCCGCAGCGTTACGGTGTGGCCGAGTTTGACGCCAACGGAAACTGCCTCAGCATCGAGGAGAAACCGGTCGAGCCAAAGAGCGACTATGCGGTGACCGGACTCTACTTCTACCCGAACGAAGTGGTGGAAATCGCGCATAGGATCAAGCCGTCAGCCAGAGGCGAGCTGGAGATAACAACGGTGAACCAAGAGTTTCTTACTGCCGGAAAGCTGAAGGTCCAGAAACTCGGACGAGGTTTCGCATGGCTGGACACGGGCACTCACGAATCCCTTGCCGAGGCCTCGACCTACATCGAGGTCATCGAGAAACGTCAGGGGCTCAAGGTCGCCTGTCTGGAGGAAATAGCCTACAGAAAAGGCTGGATCACAGCCGAAAGGCTTCGTGAGCTGGCCAAGCCGATGATCAAGAACCAGTACGGCCAGTACCTCATCAAGATAGCGGAAGAATAAAAGCGACCGTATTTCAATGAATATCACAATGGTAGAAACAGCATGAACATCATCACAACCGAAATCGAAGGCCTCCTCATCATAGAGCCAAGAATATTCCAGGACAGCAGAGGGTATTTCTTCGAATCGTTCAACCAAAGGGAGTTCGAGGAGAAGATCGGTCCGGTGATGTTCGTTCAGGACAACGAGAGCAAATCCTGCTATGGAGTAGTCAGAGGACTGCATTTCCAGAAAGGGGCGCATTCGCAAAGCAAACTGGTCAGGGTAGTGAAAGGCAAGGTCCTGGATGTGGCTGTGGATCTTAGGCCAGGCTCAAAGACTTTCGGGAAACACGTGTCGGTCGAGCTTTCCGAAGACAACCACAGGCAGTTTTTCATTCCCAAAGGGTTCGCACACGGATTCAGCGTCCTGAGCGACGAGGTGATCTTCCAGTACAAGTGCGACAGTCTCTATTGTCCGGAGTCGGAAGGAGCGGTCGCATGGGATGATCCGGATTTGGAAATAGACTGGATGGTCCCCAAAGACAAGATCATCCTCTCCGAGAAAGACAAACGCCATCCGAAACTGAGAGATTGCCGGCCGGAAGATCTGCCGTAAGCGCACTGTATTAAATGATCACTTAAAATCGATTACGAGATCTTGCTGTAATCCTTGATGTTGTACTTATCTTTGCGTAGTTCGCGGGCAAGAAGTTCGTTTACAGGAAGTTCGAGAGTCTGGTCATGGGCCAGCACATGCTCGGCATAACTTCTCGCGTCCGCCAGCAAGGCTCCGTCATGAGCCAATGAGGCGATGTTCAGCTCGATCGGAAGGCCGCTCTGCTGGGTTCCCTCCAGATCACCCGGCCCACGCATCTTCATGTCCTCCTCCGCCAGATCGAAACCGTTCTCCGTGGCGCACATGAGTTCAAGCCTCTTACGGGACTCCTTGCTGACCTTGTTGCCGTGCATCAGCACACAATAGGATTTCTCGCATCCCCGTCCGACACGTCCGCGGAGCTGGTGCAGCTGCGCGAGACCGAACCGCTCCGCGCTCTCGATCACCATCACGGAGGCGTTAGGGACATCGACGCCGACCTCAATCACGGTCGTGGACACAAGGATATTCGCACGCCCCGCCGAGAAAGCATCCATGTTGAACTGTTTGACCTCGCTGGTCTGTTGTCCGTGCACGATGGCGACCTTGTAAGGCGGAAACGGGAATCTGGAGACGATATTCTCATAGCCAGCTTCAAGGTTCTGATAGTCAACCTTTTCACTCTCGAATATCAAGGGATAGACAACAAACACCTGACGTCCGGCGGCGATCTCTTTCTTCATGAAATTGTAAAGCTGCGGACGCTTGCCCTCCCCTATCAGCATAGTCTGGATCGGCTTTCTGCCCGGCGGCATCTCATCGATGACCGAGACATCCAAGTCACCATAGAATGTCATCGCCAACGTCCTTGGAATCGGAGTGGCGGTCATGACAAGCACATGAGGCGGCGCACCGGAAGCTCCTTTGGCCCAAAGCCTTGCCCTCTGTTCCACACCGAAGCGGTGCTGCTCATCTATGATGGCGAGGCCGAGGTTTTTGAATATCACAGTGTCCTCTATCAAGGCATGCGTGCCGATTACTATTCCCACAGAGCCGTCAGCCAAACCTTCCAGAATCGGTCTGCGGGCCGCCTTTCCGGTCGATCCGATCAATAGTTCGCAACGTACTCCGGTCGGAGCCAAGTATTTGGAGATATTGGCGTAATGTTGCTGAGCAAGAACCTCTGTGGGCGCCATGATGCAGGCCTGATAGCCGTTCCCCACTGCGATCAGAGCGGAAAGCACAGCGACCATTGTCTTGCCAGAACCCACATCCCCTTGAAGAAGCCGGTTCATCTGTCGGCCGCTCATCATGTCCGAACGGATTTCCTTTATCACGCGCTTCTGGGCACCTGTAAGTTCGTATGGCAAAGCACTGTAGCAAGCATTGAAAGCCGTGCCGACCTTAGGCATAGGAATCCCGACCGCGGAACGGCTGCGGACATATTTCTGCTTCAGCAAAGACAACTGCAAAAGGAACAGTTCCTCCCATTTGAGACGGTACCTGGCCTTCTCAAGAGCGTTCTGGTCTGACGGGAAATGCACATTCCGGATGGCATATTTCAGAGGGACAAGCCCTTTTTCCCTGAGAATATATTCAGGCAACGTTTCCTCTACATCTCCGATCGCAAGGTCAATCGCCTCGGCTATCAGCCTGTTCATCACCTTGCCGGTAACCCCACCATTGCGAAGCTTGTCGGTAGAGTTATATACTCCCGTGAGGACTCCTGAAAAGCTGGTGGCACCTTGTGCGGGAGGATTGTCTATCTCTGGATGAACTATGTTGAAACGTCCGTTGAACTGGTTAGGCTTGCCGAAAAACAGAAAAAAAGAACCTGGTTTCAGCCGTTCTGAGGTGTACTTGACACCCCTGAAAAAGACCAGTTCCATCATCCCGCTCTGGTCCTTTACCATGACACTCAGCTTCTTGCCCGTCATCTGTACGCTGACCACCTGGGCGAGGATCTGGACATAGGCGCTCGTGGACTGGATGTCGGCGATTCTCTGGATGGTGCTTCGGTCAATATAACGGAACGGAAAGGTGCGAAGAAGGTCTCCGACAGTGGACACACCCAACTCCGATTTCAAGAGCGAGGCCCTTTTCGGCCCCACTCCCGGAAGAAACTGCACCTCTGTGTCCAACTTGTTCCTGATCATGGTGCGAAGATAAGAAGAGGGTGGATAAAAAACAACTTAATCCACCATCCTTCACATCATTTCTTTTTGAGCGTGGCGTTGAACGAGATGACATAGGAGCCGCCGAAATGGCCGCTTGAGATCTCGGTGCGAACCGGAGTGACATATTCGGATTTCGGCCTGAACTCACCGCCGTTCGCCTGACCGTCGATGTCGGTGAATGACATGTAGAATTTATCCACGCGGGGGATCGACATGAATTTGGAATATTCACCTTCCTGATCAGTATAGAGGGTGTCGGCGCGATAGATGACATCGGTACTGTAATCGGCTATGACCCGGATTCCGTTGATTGGCTTTCCATCCTCATCGGAGACCTTGCCCATGATCTGATAGTTGGCTATCGGCTGCCCGTCAGATGAGAAATCGAACTTGTCTTCAGGATCATCAACCATACACGAGACAAAGATCGGAGCCACCAGAAATGGCAGCGCCAACGTCTTTACAAACATATTCATTCCAACTTTCATCATTTCAACCGCAAATCTGCTTAGTAACCTTCAAAAAATAAGTTACCTGGGATGAGACTATTTATCTCCTACCGTTTACCAAATCCCCAAAATCAAATCCCTTGCTTGGAACAAGAGCGATTTTCAAGTGCAAAGATGTGAAAAATTTCAAAACAACAAGCCAAATCAGGGTTAAATTACTTTTTGTTTGCTATATTTGATGTGCCGAAAAGAAGCACAACGCAATGGTTTCAGAATTGATCGGGAAATATATCTGGCTCGTTCAAAGCCTCATCGCCGCAGGTGGTGGCGGTCTGACCTTCAAGGAACTTAATGAAAAGTATTCCAGAAGGTTCGGGCAGGCATATTCAAGAAGAACTTTCAACAACCACAGGCTCGCGGTGGCGGATCTTTTCGGGATCGACATCGAATGCGACAGGAGCACGAGCCGCTATCTCATCCCGTACAGCGGCGATGTCCTGGACAACGACGAAAGCATCGGATGGCTTGTCAACACATTCACGGTCAACAATCTGCTTTCACTGGGAAAGGAACGTCTCTCCGGCAGGGTAAGCGTGGAGGAGATACCATCCGGGCAAAAGTACCTCACGGCGATAATGCAGGCGATGGAAGATGGGAAAGAGCTGGAGATCGCCTATGGGAAATACACCTCCGACTCTTCGGAGAACCTTCATATTCAGCCGTTAGCGGTAAAAGAGCATGAGAAGAGATGGTACCTTGTGGCTTTTTGCCACGAAAGGGCCTTGGCTGAGACAGGAAACCACGACATGAGTGCTTGGAGGGTATATGGCCTTGACCGGATCACCTCGCTGAAAGTGACAGACGTGCCTTTCAAGATGCCTAAAGACTTCGACGTGGAGAGAATATTCAGCCAAAGTTATGGAATATATTTCCCGAGGCCCGGGCAGAAGCCGGTCACGATCCGTTTCAAGGTGACAGACGAGGAGGCAAGATATCTTCGGGATCTGCCCGTCCACCGGTCGCAGGTAGAGGAAGGCGCGGCCAAGGGAGGCGGAAGAATATTCAGGATCCGTGTCATTCCGAACCGTAACCTGACGATGGAGTTCTGCCGCCACGCCGGAAGGCTGGAGGTGCTCGAGCCGGAATCCGTAAGACAGGAAGTCAGGGAAGAACTTGAGAAAGCGTATAAACAATACTTATAATATTTATGATAAACAATGGAAAGGCCGCCCTCGTGGCGGCGGCACTGATTACAATGATGAGTTGTACACAGAAAAACGAAACACAGGCGGACAACGGGTACATAGGCCCGTCCGACATCAAGATCGAGGACGGAAGGATGACTCCGGAAGCGCTTCTGTCACTTGGTCGCCTGTCAGATCCGCAACTGTCTCCGGACGGACATTGGATCCTCTACGGAGTCAGCTACACTTCCATCGAGGAAAACCGCTCGTGCAGGAACCTGTTTCTTGGCGAGGTTATCAAGAATGATGACGGATCGCTTTCATTCGGGGACAAGATCCAATTGACAGCCGAAGGCAAGAGCGTAAGCAACGCCCGCTGGAGTCTGGACGGAAAGTCCATCTACTACCTTCAGGGAGGTCAGCTTTACAATGCCGCCATCTCTATCGTTGACGGAAAGGCCTCACTCTCAGCAAAGAAGCAGCTTAGCGATGTGAAAGCCGGAATCGGAGAGTTCTCCCTCAGTCCGGACCAGACACAGGTTCTCTACACCAGCACCATTCCGGGAGCGGTGAAGACGCCTAAGGATTTCGACGAGAAACTGGACAAGGCGCAGGCCTACGTCACGGAAGACCTTATGTACCGCCACTGGGACCATTGGACGACCGAAAGGCCGCAGACATACGTGGCACCGCTCGGCGCCAAGGTCACAGAAGACAATTCAATGAATATACTCGCGGAGGGAGCGGGCAGGTACGAACTGCCACTGGAGCCTATGAGCGGCATCGAGCAGCTTTGCTGGAGTCCTGACGGACACTATGTGGCTTATTCCTGCAAAAAGGTTGAGACGGGTCGTGAATATGCCTTCTCAACAGACACGGAGATCTACATCTACAGCATCCTGACAGGCGAGACCGTCCAGATTCCGATGGCCGGCGGCTATGACACTGATCCGGTCTGGAGCCCGGACGGGAAGCAGATCGCCTGGCTGAGCATGGAGCGCAACGGATACGAGGCCGACAAGGTTCGCCTGATGGTCGCCGAGCTGGCTGACGCGGAGGCATCCTCCGATGGACAATCCGCCATCCCTTACATAAATGGAATCCGTGACCTCACCGCTGATTTCAAGTACAACGCAGGCGGCCCTGTCTGGGCGGCGGACTCCAAGAGCATCTATTTCAATTCCCTGATCGAGGGACTTCAAGCAATCTGCAACGTGAAGGTGGCCGACTCCGAAATCAAGAGAATCACTCCGGACGATGCATGGTACGATTTCAACTCTCCGTTCGCCATCGTTGACAGCACCCTGCTCGCAAGTTACTGTTCGATGGAATTCCCTACCGAACTCGTGGCCGTGAACGAGACTGACGGATCGTTCAGCAGGATCACCGATGAGAACGGAGGCATCATCGGCCAATTGACAGCCTACGAGACGCGTGAACGCTGGATCAAGACCACTGACGGGAAGAAGATGCTCACCTGGGTACTCTATCCTCCTAAGTTCGATTCTACAAAGGTGTATCCTGCCATCGAGATATTCCTTGGCGGACCTCAAGGTACTTTGAGCCAGGGCTGGAGCTACCGCTGGAACTACCGTCTCATGGCCAACCAAGGCTACATCGTGATTCTTCCCAACCGCCGAGGCACGACCGCGTTCGGTCAGGAATGGTGCGAGCAGATCAGCGGCGACTACATCGGTCAGAATATGCAGGACTACCTCAGCGCGGCCAAGGAGCTCAAGGCTGAACCTTATGTCGGCAAACTTGCTGGCTGTGGAGCCTCCTACGGCGGATTCAGCGTCTATTACATGGCCGGAATCCACGGCAATGTCTATGACTGCTTCATCGCTCACGCCGGAATCTTCGACGAGAAGTACATGTACTACGAGACAGAGGAACTTTGGTTCGCGAACTTCGACAACGGCGGACTTTCTGAATATTCCTACACCGCCGGCGAGAAGGGTCCGCGCGGCGACGGCAAGACATTCGGCGGCATCCAGCAGGCCGGCTCGCCGTGGAGCGACGCCGCCAAGGCCAGGCGCCATTACGCCAACTCTCCTGACGTGAACGTGGCCAAGTGGCACACTCCGATCCTCTGCATCCACGGCATGATGGACTACCGCATCCCTTACGATCAGGGTATGGCCGCGTTCAACACCGCCCAGATGATGGGAGTTCCGTCCAAGCTGATCGTGTTCCCGGAGGAGAACCACTGGATTCTCCAGCCGCAGAACGCGCTGTTCTGGCACCGCAGCTACTTCGACTGGCTTGACCGTTGGTGTAAGTAGATCAGGTTTTAATCAACTAATGAGAGAGGTCTCCCAAAAAGGCAGGCCTCTCTTTCTTTTGCTGTCATATTCCTTTTAGAAGGAAACGCTCAACCCGGCCAGCACAAGACCTTGCATTCCAGCCCCGGCCTCCACAAAACCACGGAATCGCTCTCCTCCGAACTGCACTCCGGCAAGGGTGACCTGCGCGGCCCAATACGGGTCGAACGAATGCGAGTCCGCCTCCTCGTCGTAATCGTCCAGCAGCGTGACTCCGGCCGCAAGCTTTGAGTACATGGCGACATGCGGTTTTCTGAACCAGAAAACCTTCGCCGCAGGCATCACAGCGAATCCGCTATAGTCAGCGTTGCCGACCTTCACGTTGTCCTTGTTCAGTTCATCGGCCGTGCCACCGAACCAAGAGACTGCCGCCCCCACGGAAAATGTCTTGTTGAGGACTCTGTAATATTCAAGATTGACAGACCCGTATGACCGGAAGTTGTCAAAACGGGCGTAACCGGCCGTGAAAGCCGTGGCGAAAACCCCGCCGACCACATGAGCCACATCCACAACGGTGACCCTGCCGTAGCCAAGCGTTATTTCATTACGAGATTCCGGTGTCTGAGCCGACACCAACGGAACAAAAGCAAAAATCGCAGCCGCGAGAGAGATTAGAATTCTTTTCATAATATGAGCGGTTGATTCATATCCAATGAGATATGAAAGTTTATTCCTACTTGTACCCCCTGATGTTCTTTTCTCGAACGAACTTTTGGAAGATTTGGAAAAGATATGGGCGTTGCGATTCGTCATACCCGACCCGAAAAATCCCAAATGCACTAAGGAGGGTTAATATTCATTTCTTTTCGACAAATCTAATAAATCCGTATCAAAAGCGCAAGTGTATCAAAATAATCTTTGATACGACCATCAACAGAACAAGATTTTGTGTTCCTTTCACCTTTTAGATTATAATGACACAAAACCTATGATGCGGAGGAAAATTCAGAATATCCAATTTTGGTAGGGACACACTACCAAAAGATGACGGTCTTTGACCATCTACCACGATAGGAGGACAAAAAAGAAGAACCTTTACTTCTGTAATCCGCCTATTATTCCATCGGGGGTGGCTTTGTAGGTATAGCCACAAACAGTTAGTCACGAAAATTTTTCCCGAAAATTTTCAGAAAATTTCAAAGAGCCAACTTGAATATACACACCACTTATCAAGGTTAAGTTTTTGGTTTTTCAAGGACGCTTACAATAATAAAAAGAATAACAATTATGCACATTGCTTACTTTAGACAAGATAAGAATCATCGCTCCGATAGAAAGCATCATTTCTTTGAAAGAAGAATATTTCAAGGTAGAAATAAAGAATAGTGAGGTAGTATCCTATTCATTCACACAAACTACTCCGTTCCTATTGTATATTGAAAAAGACATAGAGGAACAAGAAGCAGTCTTTGAATTCACGGGCAAGATTCTTTTGGACGATTACCCGATGCTGATTTCAAAGGACACGTTCAAGAAATGTTTGGAATATATTGAACAAATGGGAATCTGTGATATAGATATTGATTGCATCATCAATCAAGGAGAAGTCTGTAAAATCGACATAACGAAAGATATTCCTCTTGATGATTGTCCCAAAATATCCGAATATCTAAGAACACACCTGACTAACAATAAGAAGTATCTTTCAAGAAGTGAAGCAGGTAACCTTATTATCGAGAAGAACGTCAAAACCAAGGGATGTAAAAGAAGACTTACCATCTATGACAAACAAAAGGAAATCAATAAGGCTTGCAACCGAGATTTCTTATTCGCCCTCAACGATTCCGATAAACTGCTGGACTATTTCCAAGGCAAGGTCAGATTCGAGTTGAATCTAAACAGTAAGGAAGCCATAAGGAAGTGTTTGAATATTCCCGAAACCACATTATCCTATGTCTTGGAATCAACCGCCAACCCTATTCTTGAATTCATAGAGAATGTCATTCAAGATGATGAACAAGTATCAAACTGCACATCATTAACAGAACGAAAGAATCTTGCTTTTCTCCGAGACTGTGATATGGACATCAAAAAGGTTGAGGCTGAAATCCGAACATACGCCAGCAAAGGCACGCACATCTCGCAAGCATTAAAACCATACCGACAACTTCTCGACAAACTAAAACACAACGGACAAAGCCTAAGAATCAAAAGCAACCTATGCAAATTGCTTGCGGAAATCTTGATTATCGTTGTTCTGTTTCCGTTATATGTATAAGAACAAAGTTTTGTTATTCCTCCTGCTTATCTGCTAGCATTGTCTTCTCATTATGAACCCATCTCAGTTCCGTTGTGCCGTTGAAACCCTTTTCCCACACGAACCATCCATAGATTTCTTTGTTCGCTCCGGCATCATTATATGTGTCAAAGTCAGCATTCTTTGCAATACAGATACGTTCCATATACACATATACCCTAGATGGAGGATATTTCCTATACAGTTCATTATACCTTTCAGCCCCAGACAAGTATCGTATAGGCAAAAGGAGTGCTACCTTATTCTTACAGATGTCTATACACCTAATGACTATCTCTATCAAATTTTCATTGTACGGAGGATTGGATATGATGTCAAATTTTCCCTTTTCAAACGAGACAACAAAGAAGTCTCCGACCCTACCATACCCACGGTCAATAATATCGTATGATGCCACATTATATCCGGCTCCTTTGATGACTTCGGACATTGTACCAACACCACAAAACGGCTCCAGTATATTAGCACAAAATATCTCTTCACGAAGTATGTCCCGAGTACAAGATGGATGAGTGGCATAGAAATTATTTAACTCACGTAGCGTCTTTTTTGGTATTCTAAGCCTACCAATATTTGACCGCTCTAATTCCTCTCCACCATTTGCGATTTTCCAATACCGCCTCACGGTGTTTCTGCCAAATAAAGTGTCACGTGCGACCTCAACCTTGGATGCGTTAGGCTTCTTCTTTAGAACGTTCCTAATTGCCTTAACAATATTTACCTTTCGTTCAAAGTTCCTATCTATGCTATGTATCTTAATGTAGTATCTTATCCCATCATCAGACACACCATTATTGACTGCATTTTGATGGACAGTCAATGACGGATTATACTTTATCCGGCTTCCAGTCATATTTCGACTTAACCGCTAGGCGTAATCAGTATGCAATAATAGACCTAAATCGCTGCTTTGGATTCGTACTCCACTGCACTTGCCATACACTACCCCACAACGTATCAAGTAGAATGAATGTGTACATATTATTTGTCGGGTATAATTCAAATCGACCTGAACTCACTCTTTCTGAACTCATCAAAAGGGAGCGGTCATCTATCGGTGTTTCCATTGGTTTTGCATATTTGTTCATCCCATACTGTACCTGCCATACACGCCCTGTTGCTGTGTCTAACTTTAAGAGATTATACATATTCTCTGTCTTGTATATCTTATATCTTTGTGGCTCCAAATCTGCAATTTGGTCTGAAATTTCAGATAGCATCTTCATATACAAACTGTCTTTTGTTGATAGGTGTTGTACAGAAGAGACTTTAACTGACGTTGAATCTTGAATCTGAGCGTTCAGAGTAAGAGACATTAGCATAATGCTGATTGTAATTATCATTTTATTCATAACACCACGTTATTTATTGATTATAGAACTGTTTCTTCATTCATCCTTGTATTATTGTCTTTTACCTTTTGTTGAGGTGAGGTCACAATTGTACCTCTCCTTATTATACATTTCTTTCCGACATAGGGCTTTGTTTCCGACAGTCCATAATTTTTAAGGTAACTGTAACTTATCCCAATGTCATCCTTTCCCCAGTTGTCACACAGTGCTTTAAGATTGCCATAATAGAAGTGGTTACCATTAAGTTCCAAATGAACAACTGTCCTTTCTTGCTTTCCGTCTTTTAGCATAACTATCAATATGGTTTTGGCAAATATACAGAAACATTGCGGATTTTCAAAAAAAGCCATAAATTTTCATTCAAAAGTTGCATATATTAAATATTTGCAGTATATTTGTACTGCAATCAGAAAAAGGAATGGTTATGGCAACACAAAGAAGATACTCAGTTAATCTCGCCCCAAGCGGTTGGGCGGTTTATGATAACGAGACCGGAGAAAAAGTCAAAGGATTTTCGGGTCGTGCGTTCGGTCGCATTGATGCCTTAAAGTATCTCTATGACCTATATGGATGGAACTACCCGAAAGGAGGATTTCAGTCATAATTTTCGTCACTAAAATTTTGCCGTCTAATATTCAATAAGATATGGAAAAGGTTTGTCTATTATGCAGGGTCAGCACGCAGGCACAAGACTACGAGTATCAAATTTCTACTCTAAGTGAAATTTGCAAGTCCAAAGGTTGGGAGGTAGTCAAGATTTTCGCCAACAAGGTAAGCGGAGCGAAGAAGAACGAGGAACGTTCCGAAATCAAGGAACTGGTGGAATTCGTAAAGACCAATAAAGTAGATAGAGTATGCGCCACCGAAATCAGCCGTATAGGAAGAAACACGTTGGAAGCGTTGAAGACAATTGAAGTCCTTAGCGAACATAAGGTCAATCTGTATCTCGCTAACTACAACATAGAGACACTCGACCGCAACGGAAAGCCAAACCCGATAGCCAGCCTAATCCTCACTATCTGCTTGGAAATTTCGTCTTATGAACGAGGTCTAATCCGTAGCCGTATGGAAATGGGATACAAGGAATATGTCCGCCTAAGCAAGGAACAAGGGAAGCCAATGGGGAGACCTAAAGGTTATCTAAAATCAGATGATGACTATAAAAATCAGTACAAGCAGGAAATAAGCCTACTAAAGAAAGGATTATCGCTTCGTAATGTTCATTCAATCACAGGCACGAGCATCAACACCCTAAGGAAATTGAAAAATACATTTGTTTTTTAGAAAATGTTTTTGTATATTTGATTTACTTGAATAAGTCTCAAGTAATAATCAAAATGACATAACTTAATATATTGATAAATGGAGATATAATCATCTAAAGGATTTTGATGCTTCCTTGGCGAATGGAAGACTTTAATAGGTAAAAATTAAAGAGCCGAAAACATCATATAAGAGGAATAATCTCTTAAACAATGATAACCATTGAAAAGTGTCAAAAGACACTGAAAGATAATGGAATAAACCTAAACAACGAAACTGTAAAAGAACTAAGGGAATATCTATACTTTCTAGCAAGCCTTGAATCAAGGCACGACAAATAATTAAAAAACAATAAAAATGAAGAATATAATTTTATACTGTCGAGTATCGACCGATGAACAAGCGGAGGGATGCTCATTGGACATTCAAGAACAACGCCTAAAGGCGTACTGCAAGAACCACGATTACAATGTTATCGGGGTCTATAAGGAAGACTATTCCGCCAAACACTTCGATATGAAGAGGCCGGAAATGAAAAAAATATATGAATATTGTCGAAAGCACAAAGGAGAAGTCGATGCCATACTATTTTTGCGTTGGGACAGATTCAGCCGAAATCTTGAATTCGCACTGACATACAAGCGCAAGTTCTACGATGAATTAGGCATTGAAATCAATGCCATAGAATCCCCTATTGATTTCAAGGGGACAGAGTGGGCAATGATGTTCGCTATGTATTGCGGTGTAGCGCATACCGAGGACGAAAAGATTTCAAAAAGGACAAAAGACGGAATTCACGGAACACTGTTGAAAGGCAAATGTCCAAACAAAGCCCCTATTGGCTACAAGAATGTCCGTGTCGCCAAACACGATTGTTGGGTTGAAATAGACGAAGACAAAGCGGATAAGGTCAAGGCTCTGTTCCGAGAGGTGGCAAAAGGTGTGGAAACCCCTAATTGCATAAGGCGTAGGATAATGCCTAAACTGGCTACAAGCACATTCTTTAACCTGCTTAGGAACAGATTCTTTGTCGGAGATGTGTTTGTGCCTGCCTATGGAGACGATGAAGCGAAATATGTCAAAGGCATTCACGAACCGCTCATTGACAGAGCAACATTCGATGCAGTTCAAGATGTATTGGACGGCAAGCGTAAAAAGCAACCAAAACTGAGCAAGCCAATAAACCCGAATCTATACCTTAGGAAGTTCTTGGTCTGTCCAGTATGCGGACACGTCTTGACCGGAGCGACAAGCAAGGGAAATGGAGGGCATTATACTTACTATTTCTGTGGAGGAGACCATAAGCACTTAAATAAGAGAGCCGAGGATGTCAATAAAGGATTCGTTGATTATACGTCCAAACTAAAGCCGAACAAGGCGGTACTTGCACTATACAACGAGATTCTTAACGATGTCCGAGGGGATGCGATTAAAGAGAATCAGAAGCAAGCAGACAATCTCGAACTTGAACTCAACAACATCAACAGTAGGATAGACCGTGTTAATGACCTTTATTTCGATGGAGAAATTTCCAAAGCCGAAAAGACAAGGAACATCGAACGCTACGAGGCAGACAAGACTAGGCTTGAAAATCAGATTAAAGCGTTGAGGCTCAACGAAGAAATGAAAATCAAAGACAAGTTGGACTACTCGTTCAACATCATAGGAAATCTTGGAGAGTTCTTCCGTTCAGCCCCTACCGATGTGAAGATTATGCTCCTTGGTTCGATTTTTCCCGAAAAAATCCAATTTGACGGCAAAAATTATCGAACCGACCACTACAACAAGATGCTTGACATTATCTTTCAGGGAACCAACACATTACGAGGGAATAAAAAATTGGAATCCTCCTCAAACGAAGAAGATTCCAACTCAGTACCCCCGTTGGGAATCGAACCCAAATCGTCGGAACCGGAATCCGAAATTCTATCCATTAGACTACAGGGGCATCATTCTTGCGGTTTCACGCAATCAGATTACAAAAATAACAAATAAATGGCAAAACAAGAATTTTTGACAAATCTTTGGCAAATCTTTCGCGGAAAGATATTTTTTGTGCGGAAAAATGTGTTTTTTAAGGCCATAAAAGAGCCTTTAATATTCGGATAATCCAATAATAAATCTTATTTTTGCGTATTATGAAAAAAGCATACGTATTTCCCGGTCAGGGTTCCCAGTTCCCAGGTATGGCGAAAGCGCTTTACGAGGGAAACGCCAAAGGCAAGGAATTGCTCGAGAAGGCGAATGACATACTTGGATTCAGAATCACTGACATAATGTTTGAGGGCACGCCGGATGACCTCAAGGCAACACGCGTCACACAGCCGGCAATATTCCTGCACTCCGTCGTTCTGGCGAAGTGCTACGAAGGATTCAGACCTGATATGGTCGCAGGGCATTCTCTTGGTGAATTTTCCGCACTTGCCGCCGCGGAAGCCATCAGTTTCGAGGATGCCCTTCGTCTTGTCTATATCCGTGCCACCCAGATGCAGCTCTGCTGCGAGAAGGTGCCGGGGACGATGGCCGCCATCGTCGGGCTGCCGGACGAGAAGGTCGAGGAGATCTGCTCCTCATGCGAGGGCATCGTGATCCCGGCCAACTACAACTGCGGAGGCCAGGTCGTGATCTCCGGCGAGAAGACCGCCGTGGAGCAGGCCTGTGAGAAAGCCAAGGCCGAAGGTGCGAAGAGGGCTCTTCCTCTCGCCGTCAGCGGAGCGTTCCACTCCCCTCTTATGGAGCCGGCGCGCGTCGAGCTCGGAAAGGCGATCGAGGAGACCAGGATCGTGGAACCTATCTGCCCGATCTACCAGAACGTCAGCGCACAGGCCGTCACAGACCCGCAGACCATCAAGAAGAATCTGCTCGCCCAGCTCACCTCACCGGTGAGATGGACCCAGTCTGTCAGGAATATGCTCGCGGACGGAGCGGACTACTTCATGGAGATCGGCCCTGGTACTGTCCTGCAAGGCTTGGTGAAGAGAATTTCGGCCGGAACCGAAGGAATCACCATCGAAGGTTTGACTACAATCTAATATATTAACATAACGTTAACGATATGGCTAAAGAAAAGAAATTCATCACTTGTGATGGTAACACTGCCGTGGCGAACGTCGCTTATCTTTTCAGCGAGAACGCCTGCATCTACCCTATCACACCATCCTCTCCGATGGCAGAGAACATTGACGAATGGGCTGCCCACGGGAAAAAGAACCTCTGGGGCGAGACAGTAAGTGTCACAGAGTTGGAAAGTGAGGCCGGTGCCTCCGGAGCAGTGCACGGCTCCCTCCAGGCCGGTGTCCTCACCACGACCTACACAGCTTCACAGGGTCTTCTCCTTATGATCCCTAACATGTACAAGATCGCCGGAGAAATGCTTCCGGCTGTCTTCCATGTCTCAGCCCGCGCGCTTGCATCACATGCCCTCTCCATCTTCGGAGACCATCAGGACGTGATGGCCTGCCGCCAGACAGGCTTCGCACTCCTCGCTTCCGGTTCAGTTCAGGAGGCTCAGGACCTCGCCGCCGTGGCTCACCTCTCAGCGATCAAGTCCAGCATTCCTTTCCTCCACTTCTTCGACGGATTCCGCACATCGCACGAGATCCAGAAGATCGAGGCTCTCGACGAGGAAGAGCTCAAGAATATGGTCAGCAAGAAGTCCCTCAAGGCTTTCCGTGACAGGGCACTCAATCCTGACGCTCCTGTCACCCGTGGTACCGCCCAGAACGGAGACGTTTACTTCCAGGCCGTGGAGTCAAGGAACAACTACTACAACGCCGTTCCGGACATCGTCGCCCGCTATATGGGTGAGATCAGCGAGATGACCGGCCGCGAGTACCGTCCGTTCACCTACTACGGAGCCGCGGACGCCGAGAACATCATCGTCGCCATGGGTTCCGTGACCGAGACCATCAAGGAGACAATCGACTACCTCGCAAAGAAGGGCAGAAAGTACGGTCTTGTCACCGTTCACCTCTACAGGCCTTTCGCTGAGAAATATTTCCTGAAAGTCCTTCCTAAGAGCGTGAAGAGAATCGCCGTCCTCGACAGGACCAAGGAGCCGGGAGCTCTCGGAGAGCCTCTCTACCTTGACGTGAAGGCTTTGTTCCAGGGACAGAGCAACTCTCCGCTGATCATCGGCGGACGCTACGGACTGTCCTCAAAGGACACCACTCCTGCCCAGATCGTCGCCGTTTACGACAACCTTGAGCTCAACGAGCCTAAGAACGACTTCACCATCGGCATCGTCGATGACGTGACATTCAAGTCCCTCTCGATCAAGAGCGAGGTTTCCATCGTGAAGCCAGGCACCACAGAGTGCAAGTTCTACGGACTCGGATCCGACGGCACCGTCGGCGCCAACAAGAACACCATCAAGATCATCGGAAGCCACACGCAGAAATATTGCCAGGCCTACTTCGACTATGACTCGAAGAAGTCCGGCGGCTACACCTGCTCTCACCTCCGCTTCGGAGACAAGCCGATCAAGGCTCCATATCTTGTCAGCACCCCTGACTTCGTGGCCTGCCACGTTCCTTCCTACCTGAGCAAGTATGACGTGCTCAAGGGTATCAAGGAGAAAGGAACCCTCCTCCTCAACTCACTCTGGGACGAGGAAGAGACCGTCAAGAGGATCCCTGACAACGTGAAGGCTGTCATCGGCAAGAAGAAGATCAAGCTCTACATCATCAACGCCACCAAGATCGCCGCTGAGATCGGACTCGGCAACAGGACCAACACGATCCTCCAGTCCGCTTTCTTCAAGATCACCGGCATCATCCCTTACGAGGACGCCGTCAAGTACATGAAGGACGCGATCGTGAAGAGCTACGGCAACAAGGGCGAGAATGTGGTGAACATGAACTTCGCCGCCGTTGACCGTGGCGGTGAATATACCGAAGTGGCCATCCCTGCCGAGTGGGCGAAGATCTCAGCCAAGTTCGAGACTCCTAACAAGGATCGCCTCGCTCCTGCTTTCGTGAAGGACATCGCCGACGTTGTGAACTCCCAGAACGGAGACTCACTCCCTGTCAGCGCGTTCCTGCCTTACGCCGACGGCACGATGCCGGCCGGCACTTCAGCCTACGAGAAGCGCGGAGTCGCCGTCATGGTTCCAAGCTGGGATCCAGACAAGTGTATCCAGTGCAACTCCTGCGCGTTCGTCTGCCCTCACGCCGCCATCCGTCCGTTCCTGCTCACAGCCGAAGAGGCCGAGAAGGCTCCTGCCGGACTCAAGAAGGCACAGGGCAAGGCTGTTCTGAAGGAATATTCATTCGCCCTTTCAGTCTCTGTGGATGACTGTACAGGTTGCGGCAACTGCGTGGATGTCTGCCCTGCGAAGGAGAAGGCCCTCACAATGGTTTCCGCCCTCGACCAGCACTCTGAGCAGGACAACTTCAACTGGCTCGCCACTAAGGTAGGCTACAAGGACACTGTTGTCAGCAAGGCAGCCAATGTCAAGAACTCCCAGTTCGCACAGCCTCTGTTCGAGTTCAGCGGTGCCTGCGCCGGTTGCGGTGAGACCCCTTACATCAAGAACATCACACAGCTCTTCGGTGACAGGATGATGATCGCCAATGCGACAGGCTGCTCTTCAATCTACGGAGCGTCATTCCCTGCTTCTCCTTATTGCACCAACGCCCAAGGTCATGGCCCGGCTTGGCAGAACTCCCTGTTCGAGGACAACGCCGAGTTCGGCCTCGGAATGAAGATCGGCTCCGACCGCGCCCGCGAGACGGTGGCCAACCTCATGACCGCCGCCCTCGACTGCGACAAGTGCCCGGATGAAGTAAAGGCACTGTTCAGGCAGTGGCTTGAGAACAAGGAGAACGGTGAGATCACCCGCGAGGTGGCTGACAAGGTCATTCCTCTCATGGAGAAGACCGACTGCCCTCACTGCAAGAAACTTCTTGACTACAAGCACTTCATCCCTGCCCGCAGCCAGTGGATCTTCGGTGGTGACGGCTGGGCCTACGACATCGGCTACGGCGGACTCGACCACGTCCTCGCCTCCGGCAAGAATGTGAACGTGCTCGTTCTCGACACCGAGGTTTACTCCAACACCGGTGGACAGAGCTCCAAGTCAACCCCTGCCGGCGCGATCGCCAAGTTCGCCGCCTCAGGCAAGAAGATCCGCAAGAAGGATCTCGGCATGATGGCCATCAGCTATGGCTATGTCTATGTCGCACAGGTGGCCATGGGTGCAAGCCCTGCACAGTACCTCAACGCCATAAAGGAGGCTGAGGCCTACGACGGTCCATCCCTGATCATCGCCTACGCTCCGTGCATCAACCACGGTCTGAAGGCTGGTATGGGTCTGAGCCAGAAGGAGGAGAAACTTGCCGTTGACTGCGGTTACTGGCACCTCTACAGGTACAACCCAACCCTCGAGGCCGAAGGAAAGAATCCGTTCACTCTCGACTCCAAGGAGCCAGACTGGACCAAGTTCCAGGACTTCCTCAAGGGAGAGGTTCGTTTCGCATCCCTTTACAAGCTGTTCCCAGACAGAGCCAAGGAGCTCCTGAGCCTCACCGAGGAATTCGCCAAAGTACGTTACGGCACCTACACCCGCCTCGCCGGCAAATAGTGTTCCGCTGACATATTCAAAGAAAGAGTGGCTGGTCATTCCGGTCACTCTTTTATTTTTTGCTGCGCCAATGAATATCCCCGCTCCGCGACAAGTCCTCACTTCGCCGAAAATCGGTACACCAAAACCCTATTCCCTGTACCAACCCACCGTTTCACCACCGTTGGTACACCAGAAACCCCTCTCCTGTACAAAGTTCTCTCCGCAAAATCAATTTCTTATGAATATCACGAGAGATCCGCTTTTCGCTCCGGACCAACTCGAAATGTAAAACCGTTATAGTGAATCGAGGGAAATATCAACTCCATCCATACTGTATTCATATTCACAGACTCTTGCTCTCAGCTCATCAGAAAGAATGGAGGCGAAATCGGCTTTTTCATCTTTATGGATGGGGATTATGACTTTTGGGTTGACCTGCTCGCAGAGTCGTACCAAATCCTGTTTGGAGGCATGACCGGATGTGTGAAGGTCTTCTTTGACAAAGCATCCTCTTTCCCGGAACTGTTCTACAAAGTCATACAGCTTCTGGTTAAAAGCTGTATTTCCTTCACGCTTATCTATGTACCCGTGATATTGGGAATATACCAGACACGTTTCTTCCGGCTTGCACCAAGGCAGAATCTTCTCCAGATAAGACTGGAACTTTTCGCTGCATCTCAATAGCATCACAAAGCCATGGCAACGCATCATATTGTCCATCTTTTCAACTGAAGGGCTATAGCTACATATATCGTCTATATTGAAATGATATAACAGCTTTTCGTTTTCGGCATATTTGTCAATGAGGCAGAGGATGTCTTTCTGGTAAGTGTCCACGATAAAGGGCCGTCGCACAGACTCTTTTTAACAGATGAGAGTTTATATCGGCTGTCTGGTAAAATTAGTATTTTTGCCCATCCTTACTGCGTTTGTTTCGTAGCAACAAAGTAAGGCATACGGACTGATTCCTACAAATAGGTTCAGTCCTTCTTTTTTTGTCCTCAAAAGTCTGTTTTACCGGACACCAATATTATAAAAAGCAATTGTGATGAGTCAGACGCAGAGACTATGGGAGTGTTCGTGGCTTCACTCAAATTGAAAAGACAAACGACAATCCCTATTTATAGTATTCGTCAAATATAAAACTTCCAAACTTTACAGCAAGTTCTTTTTTAACACTTTCCGGCAAATTACAATAGTAAAAAGCATCATCACAGATGCATATTGTACCTTTTCGAATACAATATTCGCCTTTAATATTTTGGGGAGCTTTTAGAAGTCGTTTTCTGTCTTTACTGTACTTGACTCCATATTCATCCTCAATGGCTTCGACTAAATCTTCTTCTGTTACTTCAGTGGAAATATCTACTACCGGAACACATTCCGGTTTGGAGACGAAGAAGAGTCGGAACGAGGCCATCGAGAGGGTCTTCGTGGCGTGGGCGAGGAGGAAGAGGGACAGGAGGGTGTTCAGTTCGGAATCGGTCATCAGGGGTTGCAGGGCTGGCAGGGCTTTGCTCTGGCTCAGGTCACGGTAATCATCGGCGGAGAAAAGCAGGCGATCGGTGGAACCATATTCATCAAAAAGGGACGGGGACAGGGAGATCGCTTTCAGGGAAAGGGCGATAGTGGCCAAGGCGAAGTCGTCTATCGTCTCGTCAAAATCATCCTTTGTCCTTAACGGGTGGCTGAAATCCTTGGTGCCGATTGTCGGAGAGGTCTGGCCTTTCATTGACGGGACGAACATTCCGTCATAGTCTATCAGGGTCAGAGAACCATCTGGACGGACCATTATGTTGTCCGGCTTGATGTCGCCGTGGGCGAATGGCTGAGAACGGAGCCACGCTGCCATCTTGCAGAAACGGTAGCACAGCATCGACATTGCGTAGTTGTCGTAAAGGTTCTCCGCAATGTAACGATCCATCGTCTCGCCCTCTATCCAGTCCATCAGAAGGACAGGGAACTCATCGTCATCGCAGTTACTATCCACAAAAAGTTCCTTTTCCAAATACTTTACGGACGTGACATAGGTGGAATCCACCGATTCCAACTCGTCAGCGATCTGGCGATAGGCCTCCGCCCTACCCTCCTGCTCCTCGGTGAAGCATTTGAGCGCATATTCCTTCCCCGTGCTCCCATCCTTCATCTTGAATACCACAGCGAATGCCCCACTGCTCCGCATCGGCTCACCGTGGTCATCAAGCACCGGCTCCAGATGCGCCAGCTGGTCAAGGTTGCCCGCCGGGTCCTGCATCGCACGGACATATTCAGATATTAATGGATATTGCATATTCGTCATCAGTTTCAGTCATATCAATAGTTCTTTTCCGCCACTTTCTAACGTTCTCGCTAAGTTAATAACATTTCCACACAATTGATACTTTATGTGGTCACCGTGACTTGAACTGAAAAAAGTTGTCACTGTACGGGGAGAAAGAGTACAGTGAAATGGAAGCAATAATGCAGGACGTCTTGGTATGGAACCAAGAT
>JABLTQ010011048.1_pt1 | contig 59199 bp, 57 predicted proteins | sample 7160101 | NCBI WGS metagenome assembly JABLTQ01 (sample SAMN14651228, study PRJNA627086) | human gut metagenome | isolation source: feces | host: Homo sapiens | reverse complement strand
CGATGTGACGGAGGCAATAGTAGATGAAGCTGTTGTAGAAGCCCACAATTTGAGTGGGTATGACAACCTAAACCTTTTAGTACAACGGCATCAACTAGTTGTAGAAGCCCACAATTTGAGTGGGTATGACAACCGAGGTTATATATAACAGCGTTGCCGCATAGTTGTAGAAGCCCACAATTTGAGTGGGTATGACAACAAAAGCGGTAACTACGGAAAGATAGCCGATGTTGTAGAAGCCCACAATTTGAGTGGGTATGACAACTTATATTTGTTGTATTTGATTGTTAAGTATGTTGTAGAAGCCCACAATTTGAGTGGGTATGACAACAAGGTAGAGTGTAATAGCTGATTATTAAGAATATACAGCGTGTTATACTCTCAAAGAATGAGAGGGTAAAGGCGTATTATACGTCCTTACCCTCATTTTTTTATTTCTATTACTTTATCTTTATAAAGTTATCTATGTCGTTGTTTCGCAAGGCTGTGAGATTATTGCAGCATCGATGTCCGATTGCCATGCGGTAAAAAATTGTAAGCTGATGGCAGAGGCGAAATGGCATATTATTTGTTATATTTATAGAATATAGGATGCGGTTTGGCCGAGCCAAATCTGAAAACTGCGTTTTCATTTTCTTTGGCACTCACCTTTCACTATACTATATTTATAATAAAAACGAATGGCTTTCGTTTGATAAACGTAGGCGATGCATCGTAATAATAAAATTTTAATTTTAGCGATTATGAAACAGAAATTTTGGGTATGGGCGCTCATAGGCGCATTATCGTGTGTAGGAGTAGTAAATGCACACGCGGATACGCAGGCCGACAAGACTGCCGCCAAGCAAGAGAAGATTGATAAGAAAGCCATGGAGAAACGTATACAGGCTATGCGTGACTCGGTGAGTTTTGTGCGTGCGGTAGAGGCTATAGAAAACCACGATTTTGTTTTGGAGGCCGACCGTTTGGTCTTTAAGCGGGGTGAGACGGCTTATGTATCGTCAGGTACCAATTTCGTTTCGCTCAAAGGCGATGAGGCTGTTGTACAGGTAGCCCCATTCAATGTAGGTGGCCCCAATGGTGTGGGCGGTGTTACTGTAGAGGGACGCGCCTCGGATATGGAGCTGAAAACCGATAAGAAAGGCAATGTCTTTTTCTCGATGAATGTATTGGGCTCGGGTATCTCGGCGTCGGTCTATTTAAGTCTTCCGGTAGGAGGAAACAATGCTACGGTGACGGTCGACCCCAATTTCAGTTCCAACCGTATTACACTTAGCGGTACATTACTGTCTACAGAACAGTCGTCGGTATATCAGGGCCGTTCTTTCTGATGCCCGGGTTGCATAGCAGTTTCTGTAGTTGTGATGAGACTGCCAAGTGACCTGTTTGTTTGTCATCATTTTGTCAGTGGGCTGCAGCATAGTAAAAATATGCCGCAGCCCACTTGTTATATTATGACAGGAGACGGGCAAGGTGTTGAGCCAGAGTAGGAGGGAGCATTGGCAGAGATTGCCGTTTAGGCCGTTGCCATACTCGGGATACTGTCTATCGGACATGCAGGTATGTAGATGAGACTCTTTTTTGCTGTCATTTTGTCCGATATTGTCCGCTTGTCTGTTTTTGGCATGAAATTGGTTAAATATTTAGTGCATTCTGCTTTATGCAGAGGCATTAATAGAGTATAAACATTAAAAAATAGTAATACAATGAACATTAAGCCATTGGCAGACAGAGTGCTGGTATTGCCCGCTCCTGCCGAAGAAAAAACAGTCGGTGGAATTATCATTCCCGATTCAGCAAAAGAGAAACCTCTCAAAGGTACGGTTATTGCTGTTGGTAACGGTACGAAAGATGAGGAGATGGTCGTAAAGCCCAATGACAAGGTTTTGTATGGCAAGTATGCCGGTACTGAAATTGAGCTCGATGGCGAAAAATACCTTATCATGCGTCAGTCTGACATTCTCGCAATTTTGTAATCATTTATACTATTCAGAATAACTCAAAAAAAGATTACTACTATGGCTAAAGAAATAAAATTCGATACTCAGGCTCGTGAAGAGCTGCGCGCTGGCGTTGATGCGTTGGCCGATGCTGTAAAAGTTACCCTTGGTCCTAAGGGCCGTAATGTGATTATCGAGAAAAAATTCGGTGCTCCCCAAATTACGAAAGACGGTGTTACCGTTGCTAAAGAGATAGAGCTCGAAGACCCGTTTATGAACATGGGTGCTCAGTTGGTAAAAGAGGTTGCCTCGAAGACTGGCGACGATGCCGGTGATGGTACTACTACGGCTACCGTATTGGCACAAGCCATTGTTAATGTAGGCTTGAAAAACGTTACAGCCGGTGCAAACCCCATGGACTTGAAACGTGGTATAGACAAAGCTGTTGCCAAAGTTGTTGAAGGTATCAGAGCTCAAGCTCAAGAGGTTGGCGACGATTTCTCTAAGATAGAATCGATAGCACGTATCTCGGCCAACAACGATGAGGAAATAGGTCAACTTATCGCTGAGGCTATGCGCAAAGTAAAGAAAGATGGTGTTATCACCGTTGAAGAGGCTAAAGGTACCGATACGACTGTTGAGGTTGTTGAGGGTATGCAATTCGACCGTGGTTATATCTCGCCATACTTTGTAACCAATACCGAGAAGATGGAGTGCGAGATGGAGAACCCCTACATCCTTATCTACGACAAGAAGATTTCGGCATTGAAAGATATGCTCCCCGTATTGGAAGCATCGGCACAAAGCGGTCGTCCTTTGCTTATCATTGCTGAGGATGTTGACAGCGAGGCTTTGGCTACGTTGGTTGTAAACCGTCTGCGTGGTTCGTTGAAGGTTTGCGCCGTTAAGGCTCCTGGCTTTGGCGACCGTCGTAAAGAGATGCTCGAAGATATAGCCGTACTTACCGGTGGTGTAGTTATCTCGGAAGAAAAGGGCTTGAAGCTCGATGCTACTACCCTCGATATGCTGGGCCGTGCTGAGAAAATCACCATCAATAAAGACAATACCGTTATCGTAAACGGTTTGGGCAGTAAAGATGCCATCGCTGCACGTGTGGCTCAAATCAAAGCTCAAATCGAGAAAACAACCAGCGATTACGACCGTGAGAAATTGCAAGAGCGTTTGGCTAAACTTGCCGGCGGTGTAGCAGTGCTCTATATCGGTGCCGTATCGGAGGTTGAGATGAAAGAGAAGAAAGATCGTGTTGACGATGCCTTGAGTGCAACACGTGCTGCTATAGCAGAAGGTATTGTACCGGGCGGCGGTGTTACTTACATCCGTTGCATAGATATGCTCGAAAACCTCAAAGGTGACAACGAGGACGAAACCACAGGTATTGAAATCGTAAAACGTGCTATTGAGGCTCCGTTGCGTCAGATTGTTGCTAACGCCGGTCTTGAAGGTGCAGTTATACTGCAAAAAGTTCGCGAAGGCAAAGGCGACTTCGGTTACAATGCTCGTACAGGCGAATATGAAAACTTCTTTGCCGCAGGCGTTATCGACCCTGCCAAGGTTACGCGTGTTGCTCTTGAGAATGCTGCCAGCATCGCCGGTATGTTCCTTACAACAGAGTGCGTAATAGCCGAGAAGAAAGAGGAGAATCCTGCTCCTGCAATGCCTGCCAACGGAATGGGTGGCATGGGCGGCATGATGTAATGCTGTAACGCCAGGATAAAATAGTGAAACGCTGCAACGATTATCGTTGCAGCGTTTCTTTTTTATATAAGCTGTTATTGTACGGATTATTACTTGTTTTACCAATCGGTTTGCGACTGATATTGCCTATTGATGCAAGGGCATACCGTAACACGTAACATGTAATGGTATGCAGCCAGACAGTAGTACTCCGGGTTATGGTTGTCAGCAACCGCTACCGTCAATATTGCATGAGGCACCTTCGGCTGTAGGGCGCGATTGTAGGCCGGCATCTTCGGGTGTGAGTGTGACCGTGCCGTCGTCGAGGACAAAACAAGGTATGCCTACCGCACCTGTGGCCTTGGCAGTTGCAAACACGGCATTGTTGTCGCGAAGTTTTAAGAAGGCCTTGAGGTTGCGTACACTCTTGCCTATGTCTATGATTTCGTATCGGTTGTTATCTGTTACCTGCTGTTCTACATAAGTACAATCGGGGCAGGTCTCCATGCCATATATCTTTATCATAGTTTGTAAGTATTATTTCGGGTTAGACATTTTTTCTGTTGAGAAATACTTCTGTACGGTTCAAAGATACAAAAAATAGTGTATAAACCGTGCATATAAGGATATAACATGTGAGCCGGCTTATTTGATGGCGCAAATGCAAGGTTTTTATGGAGAGGCCGTCATAATCACGAAAATTCTTCGTACCTTTGGGCAAATTTTTGCAAGCCCGTTGCTCAGCTTGTTTTATTGCCGCTACGGCTTGTATAACAAGGATAAAAATCGTCGTAATATGAATATTTCTTATAATTGGCTGAAAGAGTATCTCGATTTTGACCTTTCTCCCGAGGAGACTTCAGCAGCACTGACCTCTATCGGCTTGGAAACCGGTGGTGTAGAAGAAGTGCAAGCTATAAAGGGTGGGCTTGAAGGATTGGTAATAGGTAAAGTGCTTACTTGCGAAGACCATCCCAACAGTGACCATTTGCATGTGACTACGGTAGACTTGGGCCAGGGTGAGCCGGTACAGATAGTATGCGGCGCTGCCAACGTGGCTGCCGGACAATATGTAGTTGTAGCTACAATAGGTACAGTATTGTATGATGGTGACCAAAGCTTTACTATCAAGAAGTCAAAGATACGCGGCGTGGAGTCCTTTGGTATGATATGTGCTGAGGATGAAATAGGTATAGGCACTTCGCATGCAGGTATCATTGTCTTGCCAGAGCCTGTCGCTCCCGGTACGCCGGCCAAACAATATTATAATATAGAGAGTGATTACGTTATAGAGATGGATATCACTCCCAACCGTATAGATGCTGCCTCGCATTATGGTGTGGCTCGCGATTTGTCGGCCTATTTGGCTCGACATGGCAAACCGGCTCAGTTGCGACGCCCCTCAGTAGATAACTTCAAGGTAGATACGCTCGATGGAGCTATTGCGGTAGAGGTACGTAATACCGAGGCTTGTCCGCGCTATGCCGGATTGACAATTCGTGGCGTCAAGGTGGCCGAAAGCCCCGAGTGGCTGAAGAAACGGTTACAAAACATAGGCTTGCATCCTATAAATAATATTGTAGATATTACCAACTATCTGCTACATGCCATGTGTCAACCCTTGCACTGCTTCGATTTGAATCAGATAAAAGGCGGTAAAGTGGTTGTACGTACTGTAGAGAATGGTACAAAATTTGTCACCCTCGATGGTGTAGAGCGTACCCTTACCGATAAAGACCTTATGATATGCAATGTTGAAGAGCCTATGTGTATAGCCGGCGTATTTGGTGGTCTGAAGTCGGGCGTAACAGAGGCTACTACCGATATATTCCTCGAATCGGCCTATTTCAATCCTACCTGGGTGCGTAAGACGGCACGTCGTCAAGGGCTCAGCACCGATGCTTCGTTCCGCTATGAACGTGGCATAGACAATAACAATTTGGTGTATGTACTGAAGCTGGCTGCTCTGATGGTGAAGGAACTGGCAGGTGGTACGATTTGTGGAGAGATTGTCGATACACGTCCCGAGGGATTCCCTCCATTCCCTGTTACTCTTACCTATGATAAAGTAGACAAACTTATAGGAAAGAAGATACCGGCCGAGACAATAAAATCTATTTTGAAGAGTCTCGAAATGAAAATTACCGGTGAGACTGACGAGGCTCTGCAGTTGCTTGTCCCCACATATAGGGTGGATGTACAACGCGAGGTAGACGTCATTGAAGACTTGTTGCGCATTTACGGCTACAACAATGTGGAGTTTACCGATGCACTTCATGCCAATTTGTCATATAAGACTGTTACCGACCAAAGTCACCATTTGCAAAACATCATATCGGAGCAGCTGACAGGATGCGGCTTCAACGAGATTATGTGCAATTCGTTTACCGCGGCTTCGCTTTATGAAGGTTGTGGTAACTTCTCGCCCGACCGTTTTGTACGATTGCTTAATCCTCTCAGTAGCGACCTTGGCGTAATGCGTCAGACCTTGTTGTTCGGTGGCTTGGAGAGCATAGCCCGCAACATCAACCGCCGTCATCCAGATGTGCGTTTCTATGAGTTTGGCAGTTGCTATTTCTATGATGCCGACAAGACATCCGACAGTAATCTTACTGCGGCATATTCCGAGGAGAAACACTTGGCCTTGTGGCTTGCAGGCAATCGGGTATCGGGCAGCTGGGCGCACCCAGACGAGAAATCGAGTGTCTTTGAGCTGAAAGCTTATGTAGAGAATATCTTTGCCCGTATGGGTATATCGCACAATGAAATGGTGATAACACAAATATCGGACGATCTTTACTCTGCAGCTTTACAGATAATGACCCGTGGCGGTAAATTGCTGGGACATGTGGGTATCGTAAGCCGCAAGTTACTGAAGAAAGCCGATATAGATGCCGATGTTTTCTATGCCGAACTTTTGTGGGATAATATGCTGCATCTTGCATTGCGCCATAAAGTAACGTTTACCGAATTGCCCAAGTACCAGTCGGTGAAACGAGACTTGGCATTGCTCGTAGACAATGCAGTGACGTTTGCCGATATAGAGCGAGTAGCACGTGCTACCGACCGCAAGCTGTTGCGAGAGGTGTCGCTCTTCGATGTTTACGAGGGTGATAAGTTGCCGGCCGGCAAGAAATCGTATGCTGTCTCGTTCTTCTTGCAGGATGATGACAAGACCCTTACCGACAAACAAATAGATGGTGTTATGAATAAGCTGATAGCAGCTTATACACAACAGCTGGGAGCACAGTTGCGATAAATGAAATCTTAGTTAAAATATAATTTAGTAAAACAGAAAAATATGGGAAGAGCTTTTGAATACCGCAAAGCCAGAAAATTGAAACGCTGGGGCAACATGTCTCGCACATTTACCAAAATAGGAAAAGAAATAACCATCGCCGTAAAGGCCGGAGGTCCCGATCCTAACGGTAACCCTCGCTTGCGTGCTTTGATGCAAAATGCCAAAGCAGCCAACATGCCCAAGGATAATGTAGAGCGTGCTATCAAGAAAGCTACCGATAAAGATGCCGGCGACTTCAAAGAACTTGTATATGAAGGATACGGACCTTATGGAATTGCTATTGTTATAGAGACAGCAACCGACAATCATACCCGTACGGTAGCCAATATACGTAGTTACTTCAATAAAGCCGGTGGCTCTTTGGGTACAACGGGTTCGTTGTCATTCCTGTTTGAGCACAAATGTGTATTCCATATCAAACCCAAGGAGGGTATTTCGCTTGAAGACCTTGAGCTGGAGTTGATAGACTATGGAGTAGATGAGGTTGAAGCCGATGACGATGAGGTTGTTCTCTATGGTTCGTTCGAGTCGTATAACGACATCCAAAAGTATCTTGAGGATAACGGCTTTGAAATCATCAGCTCAGAGTTTGTGCGCATTCCCAATGACGTGAAGGAACTCGATGCCGAGCAACGTGCTTCTATCGAAAAGTTATTGGAGCGTATCGAAGAAGATGAAGACGTTCAGAATGTATTCCACAATATGAAAGAGGAAGATGACGACGAAGAAGAATAATAGTCTTCTTTCTCAAAATATAAAGCCGTACTCCCCGAAAGGTGTACGGCTTTTTTACGACATGGGGATGTGATGAGAATATGATTTGATGACGAAGGGTTGAATAGAGCCAGGTCATTTGTAAATTCAATTATATTGGTTAAATTTTGGCCCATGTACTTTTTTGAATAGCAAAAGGGATATGACTAAAACCTTGTTACATAGGATACTATTTCTCAAACACAACCCCAAAAAATTAACGACATGAACACCTATTTAGTAAAATCGACAGGAATGATTGTTGCCTTGGCAATGGCTCTGGCTTCGTGTTCCGGTAAAAAAGATGCAACCCAGCAAGATGTTGCGGCTACCGATACGGTGGCAGTAGAAGGCGTAGAAATTTTGCCGCTCGATGATGTGACTGCTGTTTGGCTGCAAGACAATGCACAAGAAAAACTGATGCCTCGTGCTCTCTTTGCCGATGCTCCCGACACGCTTATAGAACGCCTCGATTTGCAAGACGGCATACCCTCGACTATCAGTGCCTTTTGGGTAGAGGCCAACGGTGAACATATTTTGTTTGACACCGGTATAGGCGCTCCTGATGGCAAGCTTATGGAACGGTTACAAGCCATAGGATTGACACCCGCCGATGTACGTTATCTCTATCTTACCCATCTGCACGGCGACCACATAGGAGGTATGATGTGTGGCGACAGCGTCGTTTTCCCAAATGCCGAAGTCTATCTTGCAAAGGCCGAGTATGATGCGTGGATGCAGATGCCTGCAGACCAGAATGCACAAGCTGTTGCTACAATGGAAGCCTACAAGGAGCATCTGCACCTCTTTGCTTTTGGTGATACCTTGCCAGGTGGAGTATGTACAATAGATGCAACAGGGCATACACCCGGACATACAGCATACCAGGTAGGCAGCCTGTTGATAGTAGGCGACCTTATGCATGGAGCCGCTTTGCAAATACCTTATCCCGAGTATTGTGCTTCGTATGATATGGATAAGACAAAGGCTGTAGAGACTCGTCGACGCCTTATGCAATATGCCCGTGACAATAAGCTTACCATAGCCGGTATGCACTTGCCTGCTCCTGCATATCTTACTAATGATTGAGTGCGTTAAATATTCGCGGCAGTATGAAATGATGATGAAAAGCGTCCCTTATTGTGTATAGATAAAGGCATAATGTGTAGTTTTATGAAACATGGATGTAGTGCCTGAACGTAAGTCGACACAATAAGCATAGTAAACGAAACAGCCCGTAGAGAACCTCTACGGGCTGTTTCGTTAGTTGTTGATATATTTGTCCTTATTTACGACGCAAAACCAGAAGATTGTTTTTCTCGGGTATTCGATACAGCCCTATATGAGTGTCGTTGATGATGCGGAATGCATCTACGTCGTTCAGCGCATTCAACACGGCATCTTCAATCTTCATTGCTTCGGGCGAACACATTCGGCGCGTCGAGGCAATTTGGTCAAACTGGATGCCATTGTTTACATTGGTGTTGTCATACACTATGGTACCGTTCAGAAGGTTGCAGCCTGAGTTGCCGGTAATTTTCTGTGTCGTAATGTCTAACACAATCGAAGGCATCTCTTCAGCATCTATTATTTTTTCCCCGTCTACCTCTATAATATCCCAATGCCCGTTGAGCAATTCTCTCATTTGTCGCGACAGAGTAGCTACCGGCATACCTTCACTGTTGAGGAGGACTATTGTCAACTTCTCCTTTGTTTGTTCAGTAACAGCATAGTGCGTTGTAGAATTTAATGCTTCCATTACATTGCGGTCAGTAACTTCAGGACGGCAAGCCATCATGGTAGTGATACACTCGCCAAACGATAAAGCTGTGCCATCGCCCAATATTAAAGCCCCGTTGAATACGTTACATCCGTTATTACCGAAAATGCGGCTGGTAGCTATGTCGAATGTAATCTGTACGGTTTTATCGCCTATTACCGGTTTCCCGCAAGCTTCAGTGAAGAGCCATTCGCCGTTGAGCAGGCTGTCGGGTAATACAGTCGTGTTATGTAGGGTGTTACGAGTGTCGTCGCTGAAAGATTCTTGCGATGTGGTTTGTTGCATCTTTCGAGTGGTTTTGCACGATGTGGTGGCAAGCAAGGCAGCAAGGCATAGCGTGCCGATGAGAAAGTTACATTTCATTGTCATTTCCAATTAATAATTTATGCGAAGATAGTGCAAATAAGTGACCTGAGGCACAATATTATCTTTTTTATGCATCTCGTATCCTTTTTTTGCATCTCATATGTAGTAATGAAACAACAATTGGCAGAAGCTTTTGTTGCGACGGCAGCAGGAGCCGTTATAACAAAGAAAAAAAATGAAAAATACGTCATGCCATTGCGGCAAGTCGTATTATTTATTTACTTTTGTCACCATATAACTTCGATGGTTGAAATGAGGCCTCTCATATATCGTATTCTTTTATTTTTTTTCTGTCTGACGGCTATTCCGACAGTTGCACAAATCAATACCGATAGGGTGATGAACATAGGACGTAATGCGCTCTATTTTGAGGATTATGTGCTTTCTATACAATATTTCAATCAGGTCATAAAGGCAAAGCCCTATTGGGCAGATCCATATTTTTACCGTGCTGTAGCTAAGCTTAACCTCGATGATTTTCGTGGCGCAGAGGCCGATGCCACAGCTTGTATCGACCGCAACCCCTATATGGTCGATGCTTACCAGGTACGAGGTATAGCACGTCAAAACATGGAGAATTATGAAGGTGCTATCGCAGATTATAAGCAGGGACTTGAATATGAGCCGCACGACCGTCCCATGTTGATGAATCTTGCCATTGCCGAGGTGCAAATCGAGGATTATTCGGCTGCCGACTCGACCTATGTGGCACTTTTTGCTCAATACCCGTCGTATGCTCCGGCTTACCTTTCGCGCAGTCAGTTTAATCTTATGCGAGGCGATACCATCGCGGCTCGTGCCGATGTAGATAAGGCGATAGAACACGATAAAAACATGTCACCGGCCTATCAGATAAGGGCTCATATACGTATGAAGCACGATGCCGACTATGCCGGTGCATTGGAAGATATGAATATGGCTGTGCGGCTCGAGCCCCAGTCGCCTACGGCATATATCAACCGCGCTTTGGTGCGTTATTATATGGACGATTTGCGTGGTGCTATGGCCGATTATGATTACGTGCTTATCATAGATCCAGGCAATGTGATGGCTCATTATAACCGTGGTTTGCTGCGTATGCAGGTGGGTGACCGTAACCGTGCTATCGATGACTTTACGGCTGTGCTTACTCGCGAGCCTGACAACTATTTTGCTCGTTACAATCGTGCTATACTTTATGATATCTTGGGACAGTATACCAACGCCATTGCCGATTACGATGCTGTACTGGATGTATATCCCGATTATATTGGAGGCTTGTATGCACGGTCGGAGGCTAAACGTAAACTGGGCGACTTGCGCGGCGGTGAGGCTGATTTTAATAAGGCTTATGCTCTGCAAGAAAAGGCCAAACAAGATCCTAATTATGCCATCGAGGCTGCCGAAAGTGCTGCCAAGAAGGCCGAACGTACCGAGTCGGACAAGAATATCAATAAATTTGACCGTTTGCTTGTTGCCGACAACGATGCAAGCGAGGCTTTTGCCCCTAAATACGAAAGCCAAGTGCGCGGGCGTGTGCAAGACCGTAATGTGCGCGTTAGCATGCAACCCATGTTTGTGCTTACCTATTACGAGCGTCCCAATGAGTTGCGTCCGTCTAACTTCTTCTCTGATGAACTCGATTATTTCAACAATTTGCAAGCATTCCCTTATCGCCTGGTGCTTACCAATGATGAGGCTATACTTACTACATCGCAAATCAACGAACGCTTTTTGTCTATCAACCGTTACGACCGCTACATAGATACCCTTACTACTCCCGATCCTTTGGCATACTTTGGACGGGCTATCGATATGATGCTTATACAGGACTATGCCGGTGCCATAGCCGACCTCGACCGAGTCATAGAGCAGAGCCCACAATTGATGTTGGCATACTTCGAGCGGGCGGTAGTACGTTATAAATATGTGGAATATCGTCGTCGCCAGCAGGCCGACTCAAATGCGCAGTCCTCGGTTTCGTCGACAACAGGAATGCCGTTGCAGCTCAATCCCGAGGCTGTGGAATATGAGCTTATCTTCCGCGACCTGGCCCGTGTATTGGAACTTTCACCCAGGTTCTATTATGCTTATTACAACAGAGGAAATCTCTATTTTGCACAACAAGATGTAGCTTCTGCTATAGCCGACTATACCGATGCATTGCGTTTGCAACCCGACCTGGCTGCGGCCTATTTCAATCGCGGATTGGCATATCTCAAAGCAGGCGATGAGGCCAAAGGACGTGCCGACTTGTCAAAAGCCGGTGAGTTGGGCGTTATGGCGGCCTATAATATTTTGAAACGTCTGGGCGATTGAGACTTGCTCTTATTTATTGTTGTGTTTCCTATTTTTCTCGGCGACGTAATTCCCAAAATGCGACGGCCGAAGCTGCTGCCACATTGAGCGAATCTACACCGTGCGACATGGGAATGCGTGCCACATAGTCGGCTTCGGTAATGACGGAGTGGGGCAGTCCGTCTCCTTCTGTACCCATAATGATAGCCAGTCGTGGCTCTTTTGCAATGATGGGGTCATCAATAGGCAACGAACGGTCTGTGAGAGCCATAGCTACGGTACGGAACCCGTAGTTGTGTAAGTCGGTGAGGGGCGCAGGCATCCACGTCCATGGCACAAGAAATACTGTACCCATAGAGACTCGTACGGCACGCCGGTTCAAAGGGTCGCACGTGTCGGGGGTGAGCAGTACGCCGTCAATTCCCAAGGCGGCGGCCGAGCGGAATATTGCCCCAATGTTGGTGGTGTCTACTACGCCTTTTATCACAACAACCCGACTTGATTGGTGGCATACCTCCTCGACGGTAGGCAGGTGTCGCCGACGCATGGCACATAATACACCTCGTGTGAGAGTATAGCCTGTGAGTTGTGCCAATAGTTCGCGGCTACCTGTATAAACAGGTATGTGAGGACACCGGCGTATTATCTCGGCAGCATCTCCTTCTATATGTCGTCGTTCGCACAGTAGAGCAACAGGCTCATAACCGGCTGTCAATGCAACATGTATTACTTTGGGACTTTCAGCTATAAATATGCCTTTGTCAGGCTCTATGCGGTTGCGTAATTGAGCCTCGGTCAACGTACCAAACAGCTCCACGCCCGGGTGTTGTAACGATGATATTTCTATAATTGCCATATCAATATTTTTTGCAAAGATAGTGTAAACGCGGGTAGGTCGTACAATATAGTACTGGAGTGCTTGTCGAGTATTTTTATATACAAAGAGGATGTGAACGCAGTATTACGTATCACATCCCCTTATGTATCGATGCCCGTTTACGGATTATTTCTTTCTCAGGCTTATGAATATAAGGCCTTTGCCTAAGGCATCGTATTGCTTTACGATTTCAGAAGAGTCTTTAAATACAGTAACAGACTCTATATCTTCGACTTTTATATTGTTTATGTCTTTAACTTTTTTGCCGTCTACTACATAAACAGGTTCGGCAGTGGAAAGCGGGGTTGTGCCGTTGGAGATAGAAATAGTCTTCGTATCGCCCGATTTTACCTCCAAAACACGGACGGAAGTAGAGTCTGTAGCGTTTGCACTTCTTATGGATATTACTTTCCCTTTTGTGTCGGGTAGCTTGTTGTCCTTATATCCAACGACAACTATATCGTCGATGGCTGTATCGCTATCTTTGAGAACGATAGAAATAACCTTGTTCCCGTTATCGAATTTGTTTACGTTGATGTTTTTAATGTCATCGGGCGAAATTTCATTTAATTTTTCTCGTGATATCGGTTTGCCGTTGACGAAAATCTGTACGTTGGAGGTGTCGTTGGCATCGAACTTAATATTTCTTTGCAGCGAGATGCTGTCGTTTTGCGATGTATAGACATAGCTGACATAGGCATCCTTTGAAGAGCCTTTAGTATCGTCGGTTGACTCGGACGATATGGTTATTACATTATTATGTTGTTGTTGACTGTCTTCATTTACATTCTTTTTTGTAATTTCGGCAGTTGAAACATTTTGCAGTCCATCGGCAATTACCGGTGTAGAAAGCAAGAGGGCAGCCAAGCCCAGGGCAGGAAGCGCAGCAAGGGCGCGCCATTGTGTCTTTTGATTCGATTTTTTACGTAACATCATAGTAATACGTTTTTTTAGGTTGCTGTGATTTAGGCTGTTGGCTATGGACGGGAATCTTGTGCCGACAGCCTTTTTAATAAGTAATAGTTGATATGTATGGGCATCTATTCCACTGTTGAGAACTGCTTCATCGGCTTCGTATTCGTGAATACTTTGCAGTTCGTTACGCATTAACCATCCGGCCGGATTATACCAAAGCAATATCGAGGCAGTTTCGGCGGCAAGCAGGTCTATCCAATGATGACATTGCAGATGCTGCTCTTCGTGAGCTATGATGATGTCGCCCGCTGTTTCGTAATCGTGTTGCGACATGACGATGTAACGATACCAACTGAATGGTGCTAAGTTGTTATCGTTGTGTAAGACCAATTGCCAGCCGTTTGTTGTGTAGCTGCGTAGCCCTTTGTGTATGGTACGGTACATGCGATACCATATAAAAACTTCGCGTGCTATAAAAAAAAGTAGGCCTGCTATGTAAAGTATAACGACTGCCATGATAGCCCACTCTGTCAACACATGATTTAGATAAGCGGCATGGTCGATAGAAGTGGGCGTTGTTGCGACGTATGAGCTGTTATATATAATCTTCATGGCAGGCAATGTAATCTCTTGCTGACGATGTGCGGTTACATATATGATTCCGGCTACGAGCGACACTATGTAACTCGATAGAACAAATATGCGATTGAAGCGGTGAAATGTTTCTTTCTCGAGTAATAGTTTATATACTGCATATAGGGCAAGCAGTATAATCCCGACTACAAATGTGTATGCGACGAATGTTCCCATGGCATTACTCTTTTTCTTTGTGATGAGCTTCTTCTACGGCGGCTATGAGCGAACGCAATTCGTCGAGAGTAATGTTTTCTTCTTTTACTAGCGACGATACTACTCCAAGGTACGAATTGTTGAAGTATTTGTTTACAAGATTGCGTAACGAGCGTTTACCTACATCGCCCGGGCTTACGGTTGCATAATACTGGTAGGTTTTGCCGTATGCCTTGTGAGCGACGAACCCTTTCTCTTCGAGCCCTCGTACAATGGTCGATAGTGTGTTGAAGTGGGGTTTGGGTTCATCATAGAAATCGAGTATCTCTTTCACGAATAGTGGTCCGTGTTCCCAGAAGAATCGCATCAACTCCTCTTCTTTGGCTGTAAGTTCATTCGTTTTCATATTACTATCTTTTGTTATGGAAAGTCCCTTCGCAATCGGTATGATGATGCGCTGTGTTCTTTCTGATGCAAAGAACTAAAATATTTAGTTGATAAACTAATTTATTTAGTTAATAAACTAAAAATAGTAGTTTTTAATTTTTCAAAGAGCTTTTAATACTTTGTAATATTCTGATTTACATAAATTTAATGATATGCCGATTGCCGATTCCTATTTGCCAAGTAAAATGCTTTTGTTTTTCTATGCAATGCATTATCTTTGTTAAATGATAGTTGTATGAGTGCAGATTTGTGAAACAGACAGGCAACGAAACTTTTTATGAACAGGTATATATGTGTCCTTTTATTTCTTCTGTCGGCAGCATGGGTTAACGGATGGTCGCAGAATGTAAGGCAAGTCGATTATTCTTCACTTTTTTCGCGAAAGGGTATGCGTCATGCGTCGGTGGGCGTGTGTGTCATGGAGGTGTCAACAGGGAGAGTATTAACCAGTTATAACGAACATATCGCTTTTACACCGGCTTCGCTCACTAAGATTGTTACAGCCGCAACGCTCTTACAACTCTATCCCGATACTGCCCGGTGGTATACCCGAGTAGGATATACCGGTTACATAGATAATGATGGTGTATTACAAGGCGACATAGTGATACGGGGTTGCATTGACCCCTCTCTGGCCAACGATTATGCCTTACGGCCGACCGGTGCATTTCTTGATACGATTGTCGAGGCTGTCAGCTGGGCTGGGATTCGTTCCGTAGCTGGTAATATTGTTGCCGATGCCTCACTATGTGCCACAGAGACATCTTCTCAGTGGTTGGCTGAAGACTTGGGGTGGTATTATGGCGCGGGATGTTATGGCATCAACTATAAGGGAAACAGTTACGACCTCTATCTGCGTACAGGTGCAGAGGGTACTCAACCTCATATACTTGGCACATCGGCGACGGTTGCACCTGTAACATATCACAATCATCTTGTAGTAGGGCAAAAAGATTCGTCGTTCGTATCGGTCGTACCATATGCCGAGCAGTGTGTTTTGTCGGGTATTGTCCCGGCGCACCGCGAGAAGTTCGTCTTACCGTGCTCCATGACCGACCCGCCGCTTACATTGGCATGCGATGTAAAGGCGCGTTTACAGGCTGCACATATATTTGTTGCCGGACATGCAGTGACCGACCGTTTATTGCAAGAGGAGCAAAAGCCTGTTCCTGTAGCTACATCAAACTTGTGTAGTTATCCGTCGGAAGAGTTATTGCAGATGGTAGAGACGATGTTGCACCATAGCGATAATCTCTATGCCGAGGCGATGTTGCGATATGTGGCGTTGTCGCAAGATACGGTAGCTACAGTGTCGACAGCACTGGCAATAGAGCGCGATATATGGAAAAAAGCCGGGCTCGACACTGAGGCTATGCAACTCTACGACGGTAGTGGTTTGGCTCGCAAGAATGCTGTTACTCCCTATTTTTTGGCATCGCTCTTATCACAGGTATACCATATGCCCCAGTTGGGAGCCGCGTTTGTCTCGGCCTTTCCTGAGGCAGGACGTGAGGGGTCTGTCAGGTCTTTTATGGCACGACAGAAGTTGCCCGGTATATTGCGCCTTAAAAGTGGCAGTATGGGTGGGGTACTTTGCTATGCAGGTTATTATATGAACGCCGGCACTGCCTATGCCGTGGTGTTGATGTGTAATCACCATACCTGCCGTCATGCACAGGTACGTGCGCAATATGAGAAACTGCTGCGAACCATATTCTAAATTCTAAAAACAGTATTGTATGAAAACAAATGTATTGAGTAAGATAAAGACATCATTGTGTGAGGTTGTAAGACACTATCCGATAGAGTTATTGTTGGGTGTCACATTCTTTGTCATCTATTATCGTTGTGTGGCTGATAATAAAGAGTCTGTGTTTAATGTGTTGCTGCTCTTCCCTGTGTTTTTTGTGCTTACATATACACTACATCGTTTGGCCGATGGAAAATATAGGTGGATATATTGGCTGTCGTATCTCTTTTTTGTCCCGTTCTTTTTTGTCGACCTGCAACCATTCTATCCATGGGGATATGGATTTATCGGCATAGCGGCTTTCTTTTTATTGTTGGTAGTATATGGCAGGTCGACCGATAAACTATTTGCTTGCGATGCGGCCAATATGGTATTGCGCATGGTGCGAGCTGTTGCCTCGGGTGCATTCCTATACATAATGCTGGCATTGATTATGGTTTCTCTCGAATATATTTTCGGAATCAATTTCTCAGATTCGTATATTCACTTGTTCTTGGGAATACTATTGATATTTATACCGTTGGTATTTTGTGCCTTGCGACAGTCCATAAGCGACGAGAGCCCAACGATGGGCAAATTCGGCAGTTTTATGCTCAATTACATTTTGTCGCCGGCGCTTGTCATATATACAATTGTACTATATGTATATATTGTGACGATTGTGGTAAATTGGGAGCTGCCCAAGGGCGGTCTTGCATATATGGTATTGGCTTTTGTCATCGTGGCAATGGTAGGGCAGGTCATGCAGCATTTATTGTCGCGAAATATCTTCAAGTGGTATTATAATTGGTTTGGATTAATAGGAATACCTGTCATTATTTTGTTTTGGGTAGGTGTAGGGCATCGTATTGCCGAGTACGGATTTACCGAAGCTCGTGTTTATCTTTGTGTAGCCGGATTTGTAATGACATATTATATCATTTCTTTGTCGATAAGACGGTTGAGTAGTTACAGACTTATGTTTACTGTGGCCATAGTGATAATCTTGGTGTTTACGTTTATCCCCGGTATATCGGCACGCAGTATAGGTATATGGTCGCAAGCGAATCGTCTCGAACACTATGCTGTAGCTCTCGGTGTATGGGATGGTGCACGCGGTAAGCTCAAGGAAAATCTGCCTGTTACGACAGGCGATGCAGCCAAGGAACTGAAAGCTTCATATCTCTATTTGTGCAACGTTTTGGGCCGCGAAGAGGTGGCAAGACGTTGGACGGGAGAGGTAGATGTGTATGCTGTTTTCTGCGACGATACCGACTATCCGATGGAAGAGGTTGTCACGCCATCATTCCGCGTGTACCGCGATTTCAGTCAGCCTGTCGATGTATCGGGGTATAAAAACTTTTATCAGGTAAAGAGCCATTTTATCGATGGCAAGGCCTATCATGATGTAATGAAGCAAAACGTTTACGAGTTGTATGACGATAGCAATATATTGCTGTATACTTTCGACATGGAGAAGCATCTGGCGCCACACTTAAAGCATCTGGAGCAAGCATATAGTAACAAAGAGTCGTCCAAAGATATATCATTGTTTGTTGTAGGCAATGATTCGTTGAAGATAGTGTTCGACTATATAGAGATTTATACGGCAGAATGTGATACAATCTACACCATGAGCAATGCCGGTGTATTCGTAAAATAAAATCAGTCAAATTAGAGTTATGAGTCAAACGATTCTTACACCCGAGGTATTAGGCCGACTGAAGCAGTTGGATGATGCAGGGGAGATGTATGCAATAATAAATACGATATTAGATTTTATAAATGACGGTATCGAAAAAGGTGATTTTACGCAAGAAGAGGCTTGCCACGACCTTGATATAGCCTTATGGATATCGTATGCCAATAATAATCTTGACGACTACTTGCGTTATGTAAGTTCGGTAAAATGGTTGAGTGATGTAGAAGACCTTGCAGCCGGGTGTGGAGCATGGTACTATCGGTATGCCGTTTCATTGATGTATTTGGGGCGTATTGATGAGGCCTTGAAATATGCCGAGGAAGGTGTGCGGCAAGAACCCGACTATCCGTGGGGATGGCTTATACTGTCGGCTTTGAGAGCTCATCATGGCGATAAGAGTGGGGCGTTACAAGCTGTAGAGCGGGGATTGGAGTTAGTACCTGGCGACTATGAATTCTTGCAGCGCAGGCGAGAAATAGAGGCAGGATATCCACTCGATGTGATGGAAAATCATTACATATCGCCAGATGCCGATGCCAAGTTGCACGATGTTACCAATACCGATATGGATGATGAGCGCCGAGCTAAGGCTTTGTCGGTTTCGACTATTTTATGTGATACCCTCAATTTAGAAAAGATAAAAAAGGTATTACCACCGATGACATTGAGCAATGATGCCTTTTTCTGTAGTTGTACTATTCCTTTGGCAGCTCGTGACGTAAGCCTTCGTTTTATAATGAACGAAGCCGGTTTATCGAAGTTTGATGTAGAGTGGGTAGCTCGTTTACGCAGTTCGATAGACCGTTTGGTAGAAGAGGCGTGCCATTGGATAGACGAAAAGTCGCGACATGAGATAAATGTGGCCGATTTACATCTTCACTCTATCGATGTCAATATAGACCGTAGTTTTGAAATCTATTTTAAGAGAACAGACGAGCCCGATAGCGACTTGCTACAAATATACTTTACGCCCGATTTTGAGATAAACTCAATGGAACAGGATAACTATTTTCCCGAGACTTATAGTAGGGATGAGATGCTTGTCGTAGATAGGCATATAAATAAGTATATGGGCGTTTGTGCAGGTGTGTTTCATGAAAAAATATCGCCCGATTTGCACATAGATATTTACGTCATATCTCCCACACCACAACGAAATTACTATACGTTAGTGACGCTTGGTATGGGCGCTCATGTTATGAATCTTCCCGATGATATGCCGGAAGGAGAATGGGGAAGAGCTGAGTTGGTAATGTGTTTGCCGCCCGATTGGAATATACAAAGTCTCGATGATAAGGACTATTGGCCTATCTATGCGTTGAAGGTGTTGTCCCGTTTGCCGGGCAACCATGATACTTTCTTAGCAAAAGGACACACCATACCTTATGGCAAGCCTCTTGCCGAGAATACACGTCTCACAGGGTATATTCTGTCTGACTTGCAAAATTTCCCTCGCGAGGCTTCTTATGTCACTTTACCCGATGGCGATAAGGTCAATTTTTATCAGGTTATACCTATATATGATGAAGAGATGCAGTATAAACTCGAAAATGGGCATGAGGCTCTGTTCCGTCTGCTGGCAGGGGTAAGTCCCGTCGTAGACATTCACAGACCAAACACGTGCGAAGGTGTGTTGTTTACACCTTTTTTCGATAACAGTTCTGCAGTAAAATATAAGAACTGACTATCGTAACATAAGCATAAAAAATCGTTTATAATAAAAAATGCCGCAGCTTACTGAGGCTGTCATAAATATACCTATTTTTGCAAATAGATTGTATTTGATAATATGAATAATAAAGAATACGCCGATTATGTAGTAGAGCAACTTACAGAGTTGCGCGACTTGATTATTGTGATAGAACGCGGCGGAAAAGATACTCCCGACGTGTTGTATAAACTTGCTATGGAAAAGTCGGGGCATATCACCTCATATATACAACAGTGGCGCCATGATGCTGCTCCTTGTGAAGTGAAGGTGCCAGATGAATATGAAGAATGGGTAAATGGACAAACAACCGAAGAGAGTGTTTGGGAAGAGAAGAAAGCTCAAGCAGAATTAGCCGACAATACCGACAATGTTGCAGCACTGCCTATCGACAATATGCCGTTAGAAATAGATTTGCCCGACGAAAACTTGGAAATTCCGGAAGCTGATGCTTCTTCGTCGACAGACGAACACCCCAATGAGACTGTTAATGACATCCCGTTTATTCCAGTCGATACAGAGATGGATACCATAGAGGTTGATATGGAAGAATTCCCCGAGAATACTTCTATAGGAGAAGTTTCTCTTGTCGTTGAGGATGAAGATGAAAAAGAACAAGAATCAGATACAGAGCCCGAGTGTCTCGATGAAGCACCTCAAGTATGGGATGCCGCGAAAAACGATGTGGATATTTCTGCCGATATCTCTGATGAGGCTAACAATATAGATGAGGAGCAACAAGTATATAACATGGGTGAGCCATTTGATGATAATGAAGTCACTGCCGATACCAACATGACCGTAGGCGAAATGATGAGTGTGCGTCGAGCCAAAGAGTTGCGTCGAGCCATTAGTTTGAACGACCGCTTCCGCTTCCGTCGTGAATTGTTTGGTAACAGCGATGTGCGTATGACCGAAACCCTGGCATTGATAGACACCATGGGCGATTATGGCGAAGCTCGCGAATACTTGCTGAACGACATGGGTTGGGATGACGAAGACCCGGTTGTGAAAGAGTTTCTCGCATTGGTAGAAAAACATTTTAAACAGTAAACAATATAGGAGATGGCCAAACTGTATCTTGTTCCCACACCGGTAGGAAACCTCGAGGATATGACACTTCGGGCATTACGCGTGTTACGCGAAGTCGATTGTATTCTTGCTGAGGATACTCGTACAAGTAGCATCTTACTCAAACATTACGACATACAGGCACGGTTGCAGTCGCACCATAAGTTTAATGAACATGAAACTGTCGATGCCATTGTAAAGCGTTTGCAGGCCGGAGAGACCATTGCACTTATTACCGATGCCGGTACACCAGCCATTTCCGATCCCGGTTTCTTACTGGTACGAGCTTGCTGTCGTGCCGGTGTCGAGGTAGAGTGTTTGCCCGGAGCTACAGCATTTGTACCGGCCTTAGTCATGTCGGGCTTGCCCAACGATCGCTTTTGCTTTGAGGGTTTTTTGCCGCAGAAAAAAGGCCGCGCTACACGCCTCGAAGCACTTGCTGGAGAGGAGCGTACTATGGTGTTTTATGAGTCGCCCTACCGGTTGGCAAAGACTCTCAAACAGTTTGCCGAGGTATTTGGCGAAGAGCGTCAGGCTGCAGTCTGCCGCGAAATTTCAAAAGTACATGCTGAGACACGACGAGGTACTCTTGCCGAACTTACGCTGTATTATAGTCAGAACGAACCGAAAGGTGAGATTGTCATTTTGGTAGAAGGCTTACCTGAGCAGCCTCGTACTAAAAGGGATAAATATGCCGAGCTGAAAGAAAAAAACGAGTTTAACCAATAAATAATGACGAGTATGAAAAAACTTCAGTTATTGACCCTGTCTGCAGGGATTTTGTTTTTAGGGGCATGTACACATAATGCCAATTCACCCGAGATGATGGCTCTGCAACAAACCAACGATTCGTTGCTACAGGCCAATGCCGAGATGCGTAACGGCTATGAAGAGATGATTAGCTTTATTGCCGACATTGAGACAGACATGCAAAGCATCAAGCAAGCCGAGAATTTCGTCATACAACAACAAAACGAAACTGGCGAGATGACACTGTCTACTCAGGAGCGTGTAAAACGCGATATAGAACTTATATCCAATACGCTGCAACGCAATAAAGAGCGTATTGCCGAGCTTGAGCAACGTCTTCGGAATAGTAATTCAAACTCAGCCGCTCTTAAAAAAGCCATTGATAACCTCAACGCTCAGATAGCCGAAAAAGACTCAATGATAGTAGGTTTGCAGTCGGCTCTTGCTGCTCGCGATATACGTATTGCCGAACTTGATGCTGCTGTAGATACGCTCAAAGGCCAAGTTACCGACCTTTCACGCATACAAAACGAGCAAAGTGCTATTATAGCTTCGCAAGATATGGCTCTTAACGAAGTGCGTTATGTGTATGCCAACAGTAATCAGTTGCGCGAGCATAACATTATATCGGGCGGCGGACTGTTTAGCAAAACAAAGGTCATGGAGGGTGACTTTGATGTGAATTTCTTTACTACGGCCGATCAACGTACCTTGACAACGATTTTCCTCGAGAGCAAGAAGGCCAAGATTCTTACAAAGCATCCACAAGGTTCATATGAGCTTGTAAAGGATGCCGAAGGCTTCTATACACTCAATATTACCAATGTAGGTAATTTTTGGAGCTTGTCACGCTATTTGGTCGTAGAGATAGACTAAACTTGCCGGATATAAACCGTTATAGCCAGAATGCTGTCAGAGTGAAGGCATAGCGGTATCACTAAGTCGTTCGTATCTCTTTCGACTGCAAAATAATAGTATCTACTAAAAAGAGAGAATAGTAATAATTTATAATGGGGCTGTGGCTGAATGATACACTCGCCACAGCCCCTGTTGTGTGTAAGACCGAGCAATACTATATTATGTGCTGTGAAATATTGCATATTCGGCCACATATACACGATAGTTTTACGATATGTCTTTCCGGTAGGATAGGGCATATATTCGTGTAAATAATCTTTGTGCTCATCATGTACTTTATACAAATGCATGACATAGACAAATAAAAATCATTTTGGAGATTGCTGCAATAACTAACAATAGGTGCAGGGAGGATATTGCTATTGGTATAGACACATTGAAAGCTCTGGTTGCATGTTATCTGGAGATGGATATTAAGTGTATTAATGATATATATTAAGGTTATAAAAGGATAGATTATGAGAGCAAAATCAGAAGGTTTGCATATGCAGTTTCGATATTCGGGTGAGAGGTTTCGCCAATATCTGCAACGTAATAAAATATCATATAAGGAAGCAGCAAGAATTTTAAGTATAGACAAAAATACGGTCGGGAAAGCGGCCAGAGGTGGAAACCTGAAAGTGGATATTCTCTTACACATCTGCAATGTGTTTCAGATGGATGTAACAGATTTCTTTTGTTGTGATGTAGTCGGTGCTGATGGAATGAAATACTATATTAGTTTGAAGCTGATTTTAGAAGATAGTGAGTGTGTAATAGAAGAAGCTGTAGGTTATAAAAGAGCTGCAAATCATTCGCTTGTCGCGCAACCGGCAGATAAGGTAATAGCGGAGGTCGACTATTTACTCCTATCATTTGAAAAGGCTTATTGTGAGTGCCGCGAGAGGTTAGAAACTGTGCGAAAAGAGGCTTTGCGTCAGATGTAGTTCGTTTCAATGCTCTCAATCTCTTATTGTGGTAGGTAACATATGTAATGAATACTTGAGCATGCCTGAATATCAAAATAATTTTTAGGGATGCTCAAGTACAACTAAGTAGTAATATTTTTATATTTTTGAAGTTTATTCAAATAAAGACTTTATCAACAGATAAAAGAATACAAAGGAGAAGTTATGGGAAAAATAAATTATTATAAGGATTTATTACTAAGGAATAAGAATCTTATTTTAACAGGTGCTCCTGGTACTGGAAAAACATACATGGCAAAATTGATAGCAGAAGAATTAGGTGCAACCGAAGAGAATCATCAGTGTATAATGGTGCAATTTCATCCATCTTACGATTATACCGACTTTGTGGAGGGATTACGTCCTACGCTTCCTGATGTATCGGGCAATGTCGGTTTTGAATTGAAAAATGGTGTGTTCAAGGAGTTTTGCGAGAAAGCTCGGAGAAACCAGGAGGATAGCCTAAAAGATATCAATACACTCTCTGTCGAGTTGCAAATAGAGGATAAATATAATCAGTTGGTTGATGCAATTCAAAACGGAGACATCAATAAGGTAGAGCTAAAAACACCAGGAAAGTATGCTATAATAGCAGGGCTATCTAATAAAAATATCATACAATTTAAACAACCGCGCAATGGGCAAATTAGCCCCAATAAAGTATCATTATCTCGTCTTCAACAATTAGGGAATGAATTCAGAACACAAGCTCAGTTAGAGGGAATGGTCAACCTAGTGAAATGTATCAGAGATGTTATAAAAGGGTGTAATGCGACGTGGTATTGGGCCATTTTACACCATCTGTATAAAACATACGGGGATGTAACAGACAACGCTACAATCAATAAGGTTGAACGAAAAAATTATGTATTTGTTATTGATGAGATTAATCGTGGTGAAATTTCCAAAATATTTGGAGAGTTGTTTTTCTCAATCGATCCTGGTTATCGTGGAGAGAAGGGTGCTGTTTATACGCAATATGCCAATATGCATGAGACGGATGAAAAATTCTATGTGCCCGAGAATGTGTATATCATAGGAACGATGAATGATATTGACCGCAGTGTAGAGAGTTTCGATTTTGCCATGCGCCGCCGCTTCGTTTGGCAAGAGATTACGGCAGAAGAAAGTGCCGAAAGCATGAGCCTGCCTCAGGAGTGCAGAGATAGAATGAAGGCCATTAATAATATTATTTCAGAGATTGAGGGGCTTGGGCCTTCATATCACATAGGAGGAGCATATTTCCTTGATGAGAAAGGCGTCCCTATTAAGGATTTTGAGAGAATATGGAATTTACGGTTGGAGCCTCTGTTGCGTGAATATTTGCGAGGTATGCCCGATGCTGAAGACAATCTGAATAAACTGAAAAAAGCATATGGAGTTGCAACCGACAACAGACAATAACGGAGGGAATTATCGGGTGCCCGATGAGCATTGTGATAACCTGTTGGCAATAGGAAATCGCAGTGTCGAGACATTGTGTCAAGAAAATCCCGATTTGTTGATTTTTCCGCAGTCTTTGGGTCTCAATCATGATGATATTGCCAAATCCCCCATTTTTGTACTGCAAGATAGGATATTGACAACACACAATATGATGGGGTTTGTGGGGAGAGGCGCGACAAGGTTGACCATATCTTCTCGGTTTTGCAAGGACGATAGGCATGATTACTTCTTGCATTATATGTTGCAACGAGTGTTTGCTATCAACTTGTTTGATTTTGAGCAAACATCTAATGATGAAAGTATCTGGGATTTTTTGTTGTATTTGTTTCCTTATTATTTAAAACTGGCTTATAGACAAGGAATCTATAGGACTTATGTAAGAAACGAATATAACGACGCTTATGTTAAAGGACGTATTGATGTCAATCGGCATATTCGAATGAATGTTCCTTTTCGTGGCCAGATAGCATATTCTACGAGAGAATATAGCGCAGACAATCCTATGATTCAGCTGATACGGCATACGATTGAATACATATCTAACCATCCTTTGGGCAAAGGAGTGTTGATGACCGATGCTGAAACCCGCGATGCTGTTAGTAAAATTCGAATGATGACTCAAAGCAGCTATCAGAAAAACGATCGTCAGAGGGTTGTGATTGCCAATATGAAAAGGTTTTCTCATCCATATTATACAGCGTATGTAATGTTGCAGAAGATTTGTATGCAGATTCTGCGACGGGATAAAATCAGTTTTGGAGAGAAAGAGAGTAAAATATATGGATTGCTTTTCGATGGGGCTTGGCTTTGGGAAGAATTTATACATAAAACAATATTGAGTGAATGCGGATTTAGCCATCCACAAAATAGAGCCGGAAAAGGTGGAATATATTTATTTGATAAAAATGACTCAGATATAAATTTTGTCGTTAGCAGGTGTAAGCGCTATCCTGATTATTTTAAAGAGAACTTTATATTAGATGCCAAATACAAGCATTTAGATAATAATCGTATAGACAGAAATGATATGCATCAAATCATATCATATATGCATGTTGAAAAAGCTAATATTGGAGGTTTTATATACCCTAGATCCACAATGGATATAATGATAACTAAATTAGGCAATTTACGTGGGTATGCGGGTGTGATATACAATATAGGTGTACCAATACCTCAAAAAAAAGAAACTTATACAATGTTTTGTTTAGAAATGCAGAATATTCAGGAAGAACTAAAAAGAAAAATATTAGAACTTAGTTAATATAATTTCCCCATTTAATTTAATTCTACTTTTTGATTCTGTATGTGGTATTGTATGCTAATAGTTGAGACTTCCAAATCATTGTGATATGGGAGGTATAAATGGTGTCAAAAGTTTTAGTAACGATTGTCAACGATACTTGAACAACAAAAAGGCGCCCGTAAAGAGCGCCATATTAATTGATCGTAATTAATATAACTGTTTTAATAATCAGTCGCTTATCTGCTGATATGGTATGCGTATATTGTTGACTATCAATAGCATGTCACTCTAAAGGGTATAACCAATATGTCGGCAAGTATCTGAGAATGAGTAAGTTTTTGATTTTAGCGCCATTCTCGGTTTGTATATCTCACTGGGGATACTTGAAACATCTACAATGTTGAATTTAGCCAGTTGGGTTGTGGCACAAATTCAAACCATTCCAAGATGTGATTACTATCTGTTTTGTGGGGAGAATAAATATATTCTTCACCACATCCGTTCAGAATGATACGTTGTGGTTCGCATGAAATAAAAGACCAGTATATACCTTCGTTGGCAAACGTACAAGTGTTAGGAACAAATTTTGAAGCGTCGATTGCAGGAAGATTCTTCAAAAGAGCGTAATTGTTGTCTACAGAATAGTAGGTATATTCCCCAGTATTCATATTCTTCATCATGCGAATATTTTGCAGAAATACCGAGCCTTTGTTTGTATGGCGAAGCGAAGCAGCTCGTATGTATATCATCTGAGGACTAATCATGTACATAAACGAGTTGTTGTTGGTGTCAATCATAACTTGACAGAAGTTTTCGTCCAAAGTTATCTGAGTCCCCAATTGCCATTGTTGCAGACAAGAAGCAATATTCGAAACGTTAGCTTCAAATTGTGGGTATGGACCGACAATATTGATATTTTCAATCAAGTATAGTGGAGTGCCATTTACCGATATGGAGTTTTCCCCAACAACAATATCTAGCGGTTCGGCCTCATTTATCAGGATTGTATCGGATGTAAAGACAGTAGTCGTGTGAATTTGGCGTGTCGGTATTACCAATGTAGCGGATTTGGTCTGCAAACTATCATTTCGGGTAAAGTATATTAACACCGAATCGGTTTGAACCAGTTCCGATGTGGCGTTAGCCCATACACCCTTTGCATCTGGTTTCAGAACAGTGATAGCAAATGATGACATCGTCATAAACATCACAAGCAATATTAAGAATGTTTTCTTCATTTGATATTTTTTTATTATTACGGGCGTATTATGTACGATTTGTCACAAAGGTAAAAAAAGTTAGGTAATATATAAGTCGCCTCAGAGTTTATTTGAGGAGCCTCCTCTTTATTCTAGTTTACAAGCCATTACTTGCCTTTAATAAACGTATTTATGGTAACTTGTCTCCTATGTTAATGGTGTAATTATTGTATTTCACAAATAATTTTATGATAAGTTGATGGTAGCATACTTTTAATTCTCTCAGATTGAACTGCCTGCACGTATATGTTCTTTACATTATGGTCAAATGCGAAGGGTTCAATTGTTTCAACTGAATTTGGAATAAAAATAGAGATTACTCTTCATGAACTCTGCTATAGCATCTAGTACGTGCTTTTGTTGTTGTGTCAATTCCATATGATTGTATGTTTATCTTTAGCTGGTAGAGATTTTTAAGGTGGTTATATACAAATAAATAGCGTATAGATATTTGATGTATTACGAATATGCCATGGATTATCAATAACATGGTGTTTTTTAGGGCTTAGCTATCAGGTTGACAAAGTGTCAGAGAATGTGTGCTAGTGATTATAAACATCAGTCTCTGCGTGTACCACTTATTTTCTAAAATATATCATATTATTACGTCATAATAATTTGAAATATATACTTTTTCATGATAGTCATAGATTTGTGTGCTGTTATTCTGGTTTTTTTATCAATTTAAAAGCCTTAGGGTCTGTTTCCATCTGATATATTTTTATGTTGGGGTTCAACTTTCTCGCTAATGGTATAATTTTGTTTTTATTGTCGGCATCAATCCTTACCCCTAAATACAGAGAATCAAAGCATTCGGGACCGAGTTTTACAAATGTTCTTATTTCTTGATAGCTCAACTCATCATTATTCTGCTGGAACGGGAGTAATTTCATGAATATAGAAGAGGGTTTGTAGATAAATAATCTTACCTCGTGTTCGTGTTCCCAAGCCTTCGCTTTGGTATATACTTGATAACTAAAAAAGTCTTCCTGGTCTCGATAATAATCAGGCTTATTTACTATATCCCGGTATTGCACTTCCCGGCCTTGAGTAGTTACCATCATACCATAATTGATATTGATATATTTCGCGACGTTTTCCATATTAAGACCTATACAAACGCCCGCATGTTTATTATAATAACCCCACATTAAGATGGAATCATATAATTTAGACAAACAGCATATCCATAAATCCTTGCGATTGTTTGTGAGCCTGTTTGAGTGTAACTCCTTGATAACATTTGCAGGCCAACCTCTACACTTGCTCGTTGGTACATTAGAACAATCTATCAGACTGGGATGGCAATCAAACGGGTCATTAAATGTCGTAGCATTGGCGTACATAAGGTTGCTATGATGCAACATCATGATAGCACCATTAACATCAAGATATTTATATAACAAAAGATTGCCCATTTAGATAATAAACTTTGAGGTCTTATTCTAATTGTTTCCTATATACAGAGTCTAAAGTATTATTATCCATATCTTTCCAAACTAACCAACCATTATTACTGCTTCCTATACAGAAATCAGCAGCTGTACTGGGACTTGAAAACGTCTTATCGGAATTCATTATCAACTTACCATTCTCGAAAGTAGCATATTCTTTGATAAATTTCTCCCGTTTTTCTTTCCAGCCAAACGAAGGGACACAGTTGTTTGCTAAGATACTACCTTTTAATACGGTGAATCCTGCAGAATTATAAAATCCTTTTGCATTGCATCCACGGCCTTTAGTAAAAAACAGATGCTCCTCCTTGGGCTGGGATATTTCGAAGATATTACAGCCTATAAACGATGCAAGGAACTTGATATCCTCGAAAAATTCGTCCATAGCGTCGCGCTGATGCTCGGGCAAGTTGGGCGCCTTGGGTATCTGTTTGTTTTCACTGATGACAAAAGTATTTGCCTTTTGGGCTTCTGCGATGGCTTTATGCTCCAAATATTGCACGTCGGCTTTGGTCATGTCCTCGTCTTTTGAAACGAAGATGAGCGCCTTTTGCCAAAATGCCTTCTTGTTGTCATGGTCTTTTACACGTTCCTTGAAGTTTTCAGTCTCCCCGATATAAGCCTGTGGCTTCGTCGCTTCATCTTCACCAATCAAGATATAGAACGCGGGCTTATGCAGTTTCTCCTGCTCATTCAGATAGGCCAGATTCGAACGAGGAATCACAAACATCTGGCAAATCTTGTTGCTGATGAATGAATATTGCGTCCCCTTGGGGTCGCCATCAATGAGGTATGTGGTTACTGTTTTGCCCATGTAATTTATATTGTTTTTAAGGATATCAATTAATATAATCTCGTTATATAATGCTTGAGAGGCAATTTCATATTTGGTCTTATTTATTTAAAAAGCTATCTCGTTCAGCAAGTAATATAGACTCAATCTGGTTTTTAACTGCATCCTTATCAATATGTCTTCTTGCATTTGGGCAACTTCTATTAGGACAAACCCCATTCGGCATTAATAATGGAGGATTGTGCTTTGTGCAAAATATTTTAATATTATAGGGATGTGGGTCATGGTCATAAGAATTTCCCATGTACATATCCCACGTAACTTTTACATCTATATTTTCATATGCCATTTTGTTAATTTTTTTAAGGTGTCTTTCTAACCTGGATTCTTTCCTTTTTCCTATTTTAAAAAATTTAATTGTTCCAAAAACGATAATAGATGAAACTACGAATAGCATGACATCTAATATAGATATTCTATCTTGTATAATCAAATTCCATTTTTCTGCTGTAAATAGTTTTTCTATTGGTATTAAGTTGAGTAGGCGCTCTAAAATTACAGCACCGATAATACCTCCCATCCATTTGATAAGTTTTTCCATATTTACATATACTGATTTAGTAAATCCATCGCTTTATCTTCGCCTTGCTCAATGGCTATTTCCACTGCGGCTTTTGCAATATTTAACAAACGTTCACTTTCTCCTCGTAACATAAAACTATCACGAATTTTGTTTGTTATTTCTTGTTGTGCTTCTGGCTCCAATATTGGAATAATAACATTTTCAATTTCAGATGGTTTCCAATGTTGTATAATGGAGCCTCCAGCATCTCGTTCAGCCTGCATCTTAACAACTATTGAATTAAGTACAAGTGTCAAATAATCAGGCATAATTTCTTGATCAGTAAGCGACAAATGTAATATAGCACCCGACGTTATAATATCCATATCGCTATCAACCTTATATGCAATCCCTACACTTCCATCTTTTGAAAGCAAAATCGTGTCTTTCTTGGGCCGAATTACATCTTTATATTTCTCGGGCGATAAATAAATATCTGTATCAGTGATCCCGAATTTTGTTAGATTAGCGACTCGTATAAATGGAATACCTTCACCTTCATATGCCTCGCTACCAGGCTCAATAGATTTTGTAATTGAAACTATTTCAGACAGGCGTTTGGTTTGATAAGGTTTTAACCTCTCAAATAATTCATCATATTTAGGTTGATAATACTCAGCATCAAACCGCCAACTTGCTTTGATCTCTGTAAATTTCTTTTGAGTTGTTGACTGCTCGGCTAAAATCAGATGATCTAATCCCAATATCAGATTTAGGTAATTTGAAGCGTCATCATACGCTGCTTTGGCTTTTAATCGTAAATCGTTAGCCGAAACGAAGCAATCCTTTATTTTGCTTTGTATATCCTTACCCAACAATGGAATTTCTATCTCTTTAACCTCTTCGGGATTAACATTTGTCTGATTAATAGACTGTCTAGCTCGTCGCTTTATATCCCACACTCCATATTTACAGTTTAAATATGCGCATAGATATTCTGGCAAGATAGTTTCTTCAGTAGGATTAAAACGAACAAGATACGATGCGAATACACGCTTATCATCGTCGTCTGTTTTATAGTAAATTCCAGTTCTACCGACCCATTCAAAAGAATTGGTACGGTTAAAAAGAACATCTCCACTATTGAGCGCAAAGTTTGTATATTCTTCGTGAGATATATCAGCATATTTATCCACATTTAGATCGCACAACATATTGTGAATCTCGTTCATGCGATAAATTGGATAACCGACAGAATCGGTATTCATCTCAATAGAAATACCATATTGAGAAGACAATAAATGATTTCCAATTTTGTCATATTGCAGGAATGGACTTTTATGGGGCTCTTTAGTATAATATGCACTATCTATCCGAAAATCTTTATTAGCAAGAGTTTCGTGAATAGATTTTTCTTTTATCTCCAGCCCCTCTAATAAAGTTTGATATTTTACTTCATTAAAGGGGCATCCGCGAAAAAAGAGAGATTCTCTTTCTTGGCAAATTCGATAAATGCTTCTGCAATACCATCTGGTGTAAGTTGTACAACGTCATTGTCGCGTGTCTGCTCATTCCAATTGTAATCCACTGTCGCAAGCAGGTCATGATAAACTACAGGGTGTCCATATTTGTCACAGAGTGCCTGTTTGGGATCGGTTGTCGAACCACTCTTATCCGTTTTCCAATAGAGTTTAACACCGCTATTGTTTTTGCCTTCCAATCGCTGGGTAGCAAAGAATATGTTATAATCTTCCACTTTGGGACACAACACGTCGTCCCATTTCTGAACGAACAAAACACTGGTCTTTGTGCCAGTATGTGGTTTGAAGGTATTGCCGTGTAATCCGACAACTGCAAGGATGCGGCAATGCTCGGCAATATATTCGCGAATAGCCTTGTCGCTACTGTTGTTGAAGCGACCTTGCGGCAGGACAATCGCCATACGACCACCCGGCTTCAAGAAGTTCAAATTGCGCTCTATGAACAGAATGTCGCGGCTGACGCTCTTTTGAGTTTTTCCGTTCTTCATACCCAACTCATAACGGCTCAATATCTGCCCCTCTTTTACTTCTCCGGCAAAAGGAGGGTTAGCCATAAGCACATCAAAACCAAAGTGCGAGAAGTCGGCACCTACTTTCAACTTTTTCAAACGTTTGAAACCTTCGTTGTATGTGTCAACCCAATCATCATCTTTGGTAACGGTAACCCATCGGGCATAATCGAGGGTATTAAGGTGAAGGACATTTGTATGTCCGTCACCGGCAATAAGATTCAACGTACGTGCAACACGGACAGCCTTCTCATCGAAATCTATAGCATAAACTTTATCTTGTACATATTCGGTTTCTTCGTATCCTTTTGGGGTTGCTGTAAATAGATGACTAACCGGTTTGCGAGCAGCAATACACATTTGTTTCCATACATGGAATATTGTATGTACTGGAAAACCAGAGCTACCAGCAGCGGTATCTATCATTGTTTCTTCTCGAGTAGGGTTGAGCATCTTGACACACATGTCAATCACATAGCGAGGGGTAAAGTATTGACCCTTTTCGCCCTTGCTGCTCTTGCTGATAAGATACTCAAAGGCTTCATCGACCACATCAAGATTGGAGTTGAAAAGTTTAACACCTTCTAATGATGCTACACAAATAGCCAAGTGTGGAGGAGTAAGCGAAATTTTGGCATCTTCAACAAATACACCTGGCCATTTGTTGCATGCCTTCTTGAAAAGTTTTTCGATTTTCTCTTTCAGCTGAATATCACTCTATCCTGAGTTACGGAATTCCAAATTATAGTGGTCATCCGTTGCACCTATCTGCTCATCATAAAGTTTTGCAAAAATCAGTTTGAACACCTCTTCAAAGACATCAACTCCAGCGTTTGCCAGTACCTCGTCTTCCATCTCCAAAATAAGGTCTTTAAGCGATTTTCCCGTCTTGGTAAGCTTATCTTCCCTAATAAGGTCGTTCATGGTAAATGGGGCCTGCAGAATCTCTGCAAGAGTTTCTGTCGCACGCGGGATATTGGGAATATCCTTAAAAAAGTTTGGATTCTGTCGCTGATAATAGGCGATAGTTGTTCCATTAGTCCATACGGCCATACTTGCACCCGTGGCGTGTGTGTATGATTTAAGTTGTTCGCGACCATCTTTTGCTTTGGGCTTTTTAACTTCAACAATAATATAAGCGACATTAGCATCATCAGCATCGCGAATCACAATATCAGCCCGTTTAGCTTCACGCCCAAAATAGATGGGATACTCAAAAGCTATACGGTCTTTACTATATCCATAGAAAGATATTAAAGATTCTGTATATAATTGTCTGACGACTTCTTCTGGTGTTAATTTTATTTCCTTGTTACGAATAATACAATTAACACAATAATATACTTTACCTTTTTTATCGACTTTCTCGATAATTCTATTCTCTAAATTATCAATCGTATCTTGTGTAAACAGGTTCAAACTATAATCTGTCCCCTTTAAAATGTCATGTAGTTTCATATGATATTTATTGTTTCGCTTTTTATTAAATCTTTTGGATCTACTTGAAGAATGCGGGCAATCTCAAACAGTACTTCTAAACTTGGCTACCTTCTATTACAGACATAGGAATTGATGAAACAGAAACTTTTCTCGAGCTTTTCTGCTGACCAGAGCTGTTTGATACCTTTTCTTTAAGCACCTCTTTTATTGGAATTACACAGTTGTTTTACGAAGATATAAAAGATAATGCAATAAGAAAAGAAAATGTAGAGTAAAATAATGTCTTATGCTATATTTTGGCATATCTTATGTTTATCTTTGTTCCAAATAAAATAGAGAAATCATGGCAAAGGACTTATTTAACAGATATATATGGTTAGTAGACACTATATATCAAGCTCATGGAATCACATTTGAAGAAATTAATGAAAAGTGGATTAGAGGCAGTATGAGTGGTGGCATGGATTTACCATTGAAGACATTCCACAATCATCGTAAGGCAATAGAGGATATGTTTGATATTAACATTGTCTGCGACAGGCGTGGAGGGTATAAATACTATATCGAGAATGCTGAGGACATGAAAAGGGGAGGATTTAGAACCTGGTTGCTTAACACATTTGCAGTGAACAATTTGATAAACGAAAATCATTATTTGAAGCGTAGAATCATATTTGAACAAATTCCTTCTGGACAAAAGTTTTTGACGCCGTTGATAGAGTCTATGCGCGACAGCCGAACCGTAATACTTCAGTATAAGAGTTTCTGGAGACAAGATGAATATGCGGTAGAAGTGGAACCATATCTTGTCAAAGTTTTCAAAAGACGATGGTATCTGTTGGCAAGAAATACAAATAGAGATGTTTTAAGAATATATGCTTTAGACAGAATTCAAGAACTTAGAAAAACAGAAAACAGGTTTTTGCTTCCTAAAGATTTTAGTCCCGAAGAATATTTCTATAATTCATTTGGAATAATATCACAAGACAACTGTCCTCCTGAAATTGTTGAGCTAAAGGTATATGGTACGCAAAAAGAATATTTTAGAACCCTGCCACTGCACCATTCTCAAGAAGAAATCAAAAGTGCCGATGAGTATTCCATATTTCGTTATTACCTGTCCCCAACATACGACTTTATTCAGGAAATTCTTTCGCATGGGAGTAACGTAGAAGTCCTGGTTCCGCAGTATATCAGGGACGAGGTTAGAAACCAGGCTGAGATAATTGTGTCAAGGGGATAGCTTTTTCAAAGTTTTCTCAATAACACAGGTCTTTTACCTGTGTTGGTTTCAGTTCCAACAATTCCCGCCTTTTCCATGTCCATCAGGATATTGCAGGCTCTAATGTAACCCACAACCAGCCCCTTTTGCAACATGGCAAGAGTGCAGAATTGCTTTTTGGATACCAAATTGACTGCTTCATCGAACATCGAATCTCTTGTATAAATTCTGTCCGGTATAACGGTTTCCATTGCCAGTTTATAATCGGATATCACGTTCTGCGACGAAATGAAGTTCACTACATGTGGAATCCTAGAAATATTCACATATGCCCCTTGTATCCGTTCTATATTATCTCTTGGCAGATATATATTTAATTGGTGTCTCAAAAAAATTGTGCGTATCATATCGCAGTTTCGCTTTACTTCTTCGTCAGAGGCATCATGCTTTTCTTCGGAATATTCGTCAAGCAGATCTATGCCGGGGAAAACCTATTCAAGTGAATCATTTGTCTTACTTAAATCTGTGTTTCCATAAACTATGATAATTTCAATTCCAATACTTGATTTATGAAACAAAGTGAGCAGATACATGAGTCATATAAGAGTGATATCCAAAACAAGAAAACGTCTGCGCACGGGAGCCTGCGGAAACTCATCCAAACCGGCTTCCATGCGTTCCTTCTTACTCATGGACATAGTGCGTTCATACTCGGCATACAACTTCTGATACTCCTGATTCTGACAATAGTCATGTTCAATAAACGGCTGGAAAGCGAAACTCAGCGGATGACTCTTATTGGCTCCGGGGCGTCCAATCAGTGCCATGTACAGGATGGGGCTTTCCAGCCAGTTGCGCTTCACCTGCACCAAATGGGAGTTGCCAATCCCCACAGCAATGGCCGCAAGGATAGCCGCAGCAACATAATCCACGGGATAGCCCTGACAATCGTGCAAACTGCTAATGATACGCTGAATCCTGATAGGAAAGACTTCTATCGGGAACTCGCCGCCGGACATTTTGGCTCCGATGCGCACAGCCTCGCCGATAATACCTTCTGCTGTTAATTTGGAGGTTTCCATAGCCGTGCAAATCAAAAGTTATAGCCTCCCTTTGGCTTACGCTTCGCTCCATGTACTATCTCCGCAGCCTGTTTCTGGAGTGACATTGCCTGCATCTGCTTGCGCCCGGACTCAATCCATTGCAGCAACTCATCTTCATAGAAGTAGAGTTTCTTACCTTTTTTATAGGCTGGAATCAGTCCTTTACGTGCAAGCGTGTAAATGGTAGGCTTCGCTTTTCGTATGATTTTACAAGCTTCGTCAATTTCAACAAGACGATGCTTGTCTGAAGAAGCCTGCGGTTGCAATGCCGCCACCATTTGCCGGATTTGTTCCATCTGTTCTGTGAGATAACCTACCGCCTGCGGCAGCTTATCAAAAGTGATTTGTTCATTTGCCATACGTACTCGTTTTTAATTGTTCGCTGGCAAAGGAAATTGGTGTTTTGATGGTGGAAAACATCACCGGGATATAACTGTGAGATAACTTTTGGTGGTGATAAATATTAAATTATTATATTTGTGTTATTATCCTTTTTATAATTTATCAAATATATGAATGGAATAATTTGCTTGGAGACAGAGTGGGAACATACCATTGTAAAGAACCGTCTATCATTAAAAACGGAACCCTTATTGGATTTCTTGAAGTCATCCTGTCTTTGTAAAGTTATATATCGTAGAGTTGCGACAAAATCTGAACTGCAATATTATTTAAGGAGATTTAAAAATGTAGAGTATATAGACTATTCTATAATATACTTATCTTTTCACGGGGATACTCACTCTATTATGTTAGAAGGAGAACCTAAAAATAATCGTGAGTTATCTTTAGAAGATTTGTCGATTATGGCTGATGGTTGTTTTGAGAATAGATTTGTTCATTTTAGTAGTTGTAGGACTTTTGGGGGAGGGAATACTGAACTTGAAAAATTTAAATCAAGTACAGGTGCTCTATATATATCTGGATATACGACCTCAGTAGATAGCACTTTATCTGCTATTAATGATATTGCGTTTTTCGATCAGATATTTAGATTTAAAAAGAAAAAAGCTTTAATTAGTTCCGCTATGAATAAATATTATGATGGGCTAGGTAAAAAACTTGGATTTAGAATATTATAAATTTAGATAACAATAAAGTTTTTATTCCGAAAATAATTCACTATATGTTTATAATACTTGATACTAATATCGTTTATTCAGATAAATTACTTCAAAGCACTTCTATTAGGATGCTTGTAGATTCTGTTAAAAAGCTTGGAGGATGTGTTTGTGTACCAAAGATAGTTTTAATGGAAAATAAAAACCATATTAAAAAATCAATTCAACAATTCTATTCTGAATATAAATCAATATTGAGAACAGGTAAGAAATATGTCACGACTATTAAATTTCCTGTTTTGGACGATAAATTCATAGATGATAATTATAATGAGTGCATAAAGATTCTCCAAGGAAATATAAATAAATTAGGTATTGAAATTTTACCAATTCCGTCTGTTTCACATGAAAAAGTTTTATTAAGAGATTTAGCCCATAAAAAACCATTTACGGAGAAAGGTAAAGGATATCGGGATGCCTTAATATGGGAAAATGTTAAGTTGGTATGTAAACGAAAAATACCTCCCCTTTTTGAAAAGTATTATGTTGTATTTATCACAGATAATAGTGCGGATTTTTGTGATACTAAAGATAAAAACAAATTGCATGAGGACTTGATAGCGGATCTAAAAAATGAAAGTATAAATGAAGATACCTTAAATATATTTCCCTCAATAGATGAGTTAATGAATGTTGTGATAAAACCCAAAATGGATCGTCTTGAGGATATAAAGAATAAAATCAACAAAACGAAGGTATATCAAAATATAGATTTTAATGAGATTGTAGAAAATATTATAAATGATAAACTCCAATGGACTGAACTTAACGATGAAGAATCACCGTTTGGACCAGAATATGAAAATCCAACTATTGAATCAATAAATGAAATATCATATAACATTAGTGATGTCTTTTTATTAGAAGATACAAAAAGTATTCAAATAGATATCGATGTAATAGTTGATTGTAATGTAAACTTTTATATATATAAACCTGACTATTGTCTTCTTGATGAAGATAAAATGCCTAATATCATTGACTTTGATTGGAATAAGCATTATATGGCAGCGGAAGATAGTACAGAACTTCAGGTTAAAATAAGTTTATTTTATGATATCGATAAAAAAGCAATTATAGATACAGACCTCAAAATATTACCTAATATTAAACATAAGTATGAAGATTGATTTGAATTTAATCAATATCTATGTTTCTAAAATAATTTGTATAGTTTAATTTCACATTCAGATTCCGTATGTGACATTTTACGTTCAATCGTTGAGATCTCCAAGTCACGGAGGGCATGGGCAAAAACATTCTTGATGAATGTGGCTGTGTGAATGCGCTTTTTGCTGAACGCTTTACCAATATTCCAACCAAAGTGCATAATATCAATACTTTTAAGTTGAGAGTCCACCTTTACAGGCGATATCTTTTGCAAGGTATCGCCTGTACTATATTCAGTAATGTATGCGCATAGGCGGTTGAGATCTTCTTCACTCATATAGGCAACCATTGTTTGCTTCGTATAGCTAATGACCTTTTCCAATTTGGTTTGAATAGCATGATTCTTTTCTGCGATAGCATTGGTTCGCATGACTTCATATTCTGAAAGTTCAGAGATTGCTTCTTCAGTAGTAGAAGCAGGCTCAATGACATCGGGGGTAACCTGGTTTGAATCCTCGACAGTTAGGGTTTCCAAAACAGAAACGGCATCATTGTTATCTTTCATCGTTTGAAAAGCAAAGAAACGCAATAGAAAAGCTTCTATGCGTGGCAGCAGAAACTGATTGAAAGTTGTCTGTAAACTGGCATAGATCGCCATCAAAACAATTACTGTTGCAAAAAATACAACACTACTACTGAAATCGTCAACACCTTTGTATAAAACAAACTGCCGAGCTAAAACGCCAACGACAAGAGTACCTACCAATAAAAGGGAAAAAGATAAACACTAATAATCAAAAGGAATAAACAACCAATCATTAACCAAATAAAGAATATATATTCCTATATATCAATATATTGTATAATTAGTACGTTTTTCTTATATACTTCAATTAAATTCTATATTTGACTATATCCTACTTGTTTTTGTTACCTGTTTTGATACTTACATCAAAGATATTTCCTATCTTTGCATCAGAGTACAAATAACTGAAGCACAATGGGTAGAAGAAAGAAAACAAAAGTAGATAAAACTCCATTCAAACTACGCAGAAGAAAACTTGCGGACGGCCGTGAATCCCTTTTTATAGACCATTCAGTTGGTGGTAAGCATGAATACGAGTTTCTCAAGTTATACCTCGTACCGGAAACTTCGGCCAAGGCAAAACGCGAAAATGTAAGGACGCTCCGTCAAGCGGAAGAGATTATTCTTGCGAAAACCGAGAATATGATTGATGGCAAGGCGCAGGAGGAAGCGGAGAAGGATAAGTCCAAGGTGTTGCTGTCCGACTTCATAGAACTGTTGATAGACGAATATAAACAGCGCGGACGTTCCGGCCACCTGAAATTAAGGGCATCCCGCACCAACTTCGAGTTATTCCGCCCCAATTCGAGGCTTTGTGACATAGACAAGAAATTCTGTGTTGATTACGGTGTATGGCTGCAATCCGAATACCTAAATCCGCAGGGGAAAGTGATTGCACAGTCAACCGCATTTTCCTATTTCTGGTATCTCGGCCTCATTCTGTCAAGAGCATGTCAAAAGGGCTATATAAAAAATAACCCGTGGAAATTGTTGAGCGACCACGAGAAGATACGGCAGCCGGAAGGCAAGCGTGAGTTTTTGACGCTTGAAGAAATCAACAAATTGGAAAATACCCCATATAAGAAGGATAACATACGCCGGGCATTTCTGTTCGCTTGTTATTGCGGTCTGCGTGTGGGTGATGTCATGGGATTGCGATGGAGTGACATATCCGTCAATAGAGGACGGCATTTCATATCAGTGGTAATGCAGAAAAACTCCAAACCCATATCGCTTCCACTCCCCGCAAAAGCGTTGTCATGGCTCCCAGAAAGCAGAGAGCAGGATGCACCAATATTTGCCTTGCCTTCCTATACGACTATCAGAAAGCATTTGCAGAAATGGGCGGAAGATGCCGGATTAGACAAACATCTGCATTTTCATTTGAGCCGTCATACTTATGGAACGATGCTGATAACTGCCGGAGTTGACCTTTATACTGCAAGCAAGATGATGGGACATGCCGATGTGCGTCCCACACAAATCTATGCCAAAATTATAGACAAGAAAAAAGAGGAAGCGGTTTCATTGATAGATAAAGTATTTTAGATATGGCAGCAAAAAAGAAATCAAACAAGTTAAAAGAGCCTGTAAGGGTACGCACAAAGAGACTTGCCGACGGTTCCGAATCATATTACCTTGACATCTATGTGAATGGCAAGCGTAGTTATGAATTTTTGAAGATGTATCATTTGCCGGAAATCAATGCAATGGTAAGAGAGCAGAACCGCGCCACCCGTGCGGCGGTTGAAACAATAAAATCGCAGCGTATCATTGACATTACAAACGCCAAAGCCGGAATAAAGAACAAATCAGCGTGGCAGAAACTTACACTAGCCGACTGGCTGGAAAAGTTCTATGCCATTCAGGAGCGCAAAGGCATAAAGCAGATAGAAAAATTGAGAAGTGTCATCAAAGTCATCAATCAATATGGCAAGGACACAAAAATGGGCAACATCGACAAGACATGGGCTCTCGGCTTCATAGACTGGATACAGCATACATACAAAGGCAGGCAAGGGAAAACTTTGGAACAAGGTTCAGTCGTAGGATATATCTCCCAACTCTCCATAGCCTTGAACGCTGCGGTCAGGGCAGAGTGGCTGGACGAGAATCCTTTCATGTTGTTATCCGCTTCGGAGCGGGTTAAGAAGCCAGAGTCTAAACGCCAGTTCCTCACTATTGAGGAGGTGAAACTTCTTATCGCTACGGAATGCCGCAACAAAACTGTCAAGCAAGCCTATCTGTTCTCATGTTACTGTGGACTGCGCTTGAGCGACATGGAAACCCTTTGTTGGAAAGACATCATATGCAATGACGGCAGGTATATGATTGGCAAGGTGCAACAGAAGACATCCACGCCCATTTATACGCCGCTCTCGCAAAGTGCTGTAAAATGGCTGCCCAAGCGAAAAGCGGACGATAGCGATGAGACTCTTGTTTTTGCAACACTTCCGTCACGCATGACCACCAACAAAATACTCAGGCAATGGGTGGAAAAGGCGGGCATTGACAAGAAAATCACCTATCACACAAGCCGTCATACCTTCGGAACGATGATGATGACTGTTGGAGCCGACCTTTATACCACCTGCAAGCTGATGGGGCATGCCGATGTGCGCACAACGCAGATTTACGCCAAAATTGTCGACAGCAAGAAGATTGAAGCGGTGGATATGGTGGACAGGATGTTTGAGCGGGAAGAAGCCACAGATTAGAACAAGAGAATCTTGGATTCATCTAAAAATGAGATTGCTGTATTATTGTGTAATATAAATTTTGAGATTTATGCGTTGCGTCTAAACAAATTGAGATTAGTGTCGTTTTTAACTGAATACATTTTGAGATTAGTGTTATGCGTATTATCTTTGCCGACAATAAAAGTCAATTTATGATATTCAAAAGGAAAATTTACGATGAGCTTCTGCGATGGAAGCGGACAGATGAAGGCAGAACAGCCGTGCTGATACAGGGCGCAAGGCGTGTCGGTAAGTCCACCGTTGCCGAAGAGTTTGCGACAAACGAATATGACACTCATATATTGGTGGATTTTGCCGCATGTTCCTCCGAAATCCGCGACTTGTTCAATGACGTATCTGACCTTAACCGTATTTTCATGCGGCTGCAATTGGAGTACAGTATAGAACTGAGAGAACGCAAGTCCGTCATTATCTTCGATGAAGTCCAACTCGCGCCTAAAGCAAGGCAGGCCATCAAGTATCTTGTAAAAGACGGAAGATATGATTATATTGAAACAGGTTCGCTGATTTCAATCCGCAAGAACGTCAAGGATATTCTTATCCCAAGCGAGGAAGTCAAACTTCACATGTATCCGATGGATTATGAAGAGTTCAAGTGGGCATTGGGAGATACCGCAACGATAAATTTGCTCCAAGGCTGTTTCCACAACAGGACTTCTTTGGGTGATGCCACGAACCGTAAGTTGATGCGTGATTTCCGCTTGTATATGCTTATCGGCGGTATGCCGCAGGCTGTGGCTTCCTACCTTGACACCAATAATCTTGAAAAGGTAGACAGTGTGAAACGTTCCATCATAATATTGTATGAAGATGATTTCAATAAAATTGACCCGACCGGCAACGCTTCCAAGATGTTCCATCAGATTCCGGCACAGTTGACAAGTAACGCCAACAGGTATCTGGCATGGAGCGCGACAGATGGCAAACGTAGTTCCGAACTGGCTGAAATCATTTCAGAAATCAAGGAATCAATGGTGGTCAACATGGCTTATCATGCCAATGATCCGGGTGCCGGAATGGCATTGCATCAAGCCCCGGACAAATACAAGATGTTCGCTGGCGACACGGGGCTGTTCGTCACTCTTGCGTTTTGGGACAAGAAATTCACCGACAACACGATTTATCATAAACTTCTCAGTGACAAACTGAGTGCGGATTTAGGGTATGTCTATGAGAATGTCATCGCCCAGATGTTGAAAGCCGCCGGACATGAGTTGTACTATTACACATTTCCCACAGAAAGCGGAAAGCATAACTACGAAGTGGATTTTCTGATAGCCGAAGCCGACAAGGTAAGTCCCATCGAAGTGAAATCATCCGGTTATAAGGCACATGCTTCCTTGGATGCCTTTTGCAGAAAATTTTCAGTCCGGATAAAAAACAAATATCTGATTTATACGAAAGATATGCGTAAGGAAGAAGACATGCTGTATCTTCCGGCATATATGACAATGTTTCTATGAATATGAGTTGTACGCTATCAAATATTTCACAACGGCTACACGAAGTGAACATGCTTCTCTCCACTTGCGAGCAAGGTGCATTCTCTTTTGCCCAAGCCTTGCTGTTATCCCTGTTTTACCGGGACTTCTGTGACACGAACACGGTTGTAGAAGAAGCGGAATCATTGGCGGAGAAGGACGCAGAACAGCTTCTGAAATTTTCTTCCGCCCTTTTTTTGGAGAGTGAAACATATCTGTCCCTAGACAAAACATCATTGCAGGCTGTGAACTTTGAAGCCCTTTTTGAAGAATATCTGAAACCGTTTGAACTCCGGTACGAGGAAGCGAAAGCCGCCTCCACTGAACTCTGGCGCAAATATTCGGCACTGAACAACCGTCTGGACTTCCTGCCGTTGGATTCGGAGGAATACATGAAGTTATCTGTTGAATGCGATGCCAAGAAAGCGGAGTACGACACGGCTCATGCACAAACCGACCATTTATATAACGAGTGGCAGCAGGAACGCAGCAGGTATTTCTGCGTATACTGTTTCAAGCCGATGTTTCTTGATGTGTTGGTGGAACGCCTGCATGGAATCGCCGAAAGCATCCTGTCTGACATCAACCAGATGAAGGAGGACAAGCCATGAGCCGTGCAAGTCTGCTGCAGGAAACGGTCTCATGGATGGACACCGTTGACCTCGCCCTGTGCCTGTTCATTTACGAAGTGTGCAATGACTATCAATTTGAATTTGCGTCGGGCAGCGACTTCGTGAATTTCATGAACCTGAAGCCGACTTCACGCCCCGTTACCGTCCGCCCGAAGGAGAACCTGCGCGTCTGCTATATGGTTTTATCCGTATCACAGACCATCCGACCCCGTGAACGCGGCAGACTTTGGGCAGAAGAGTTCCTGAAACATTGCGGCATATCCAAGTCCTACTATGACAAACACCGCAGTGATGTCTGCGCTAAAGGGGCAACCAAAGAAAATCAGGATTTCCGTAAAGTCATTGACAAAGCCATCGAAAATGCAAGGCGGCTGAATACTACCCCATAGCCGCCCGCCGTTTCCCCATTCAGCAAAATACACTCTTATTGCATTTATGCGTTATATCGCTCATACACAGCGATATGACGCATTTTCTTTTGATGCACTTTCCCCATTCACTCCCCATTGGGCCTCTTCGGGGCAAACTTAACTTTGCATCGGAAACAGAAGAAAACAATAGGTTGACAAACAGCAGATTCTAGTTTCTCAATGATACAAGCAACAATTATAAAACGAATGGATATGGAAAGTGAACGCAATTTAATGACCACCACCGAAGCGGCCCGATACCTCGGACTGAAACCCAGTTATCTCTATAAGATGATGATGCGCCGCGCAATCCCTTACTATAAGCCGGGAGGAAAACTTTGCTTCTTCGCCAAGGAAGACCTTGACGCTTGGATGAGACGGGTACGGGTGAAGTCGCAGGACGAAATAGACAGCGAAGCAGCACGCTATCTGGCGACTCATGAGAAAAACAAATGATTTACCAATCTTTTATAAAACAACTGTTATGGATAACTCTAAGAACATGGAGCCGGGTATCAAGGATACTGCGGCATTTGATTCCACGAACAAGGAATCCAAGAAGAAAGAAAGCAGACCCGTCATCAGCGCAAAGGCACAGACCATTCTGGAGTTCTTGCGCAACTGCACCCCTTACGAAGCCGATTCCATCCGTGTGATGGTGGGTTACGGCATGGGAAATGGCGACATCGGAACGATTGAGGCAACCGATATGCTGGCAGTCAACCGTTTCCTTAATCACGGGCTCACAAAAGAAAATGGTACAAGCAGCGAGGCCATCATGAAACACCGTCAGGAACGTGCCCAAAAGTTGATGGAGGCGGTCAAGGGATTTGTGGATATAAGCCAGCTTTGCCGCATCAGTGTCGCGCTGATGAAAATCTCTTCCGACTTCAAGGCTGTGGAGGATGCGCGAGGGCACTTGCAATCGCAATCCGTCGCTAATGGAAACAGAAACTGATGTCAAACTGGAACGGGATATCGGATAACACAGGAACGGACAAGTTAAACTTTCACGCATGGGATGTCTGGAAACGGCCATAGGACTTTCCGATATTCCGTTCCCCTAACTTTTATCAAACGATGCAAGAAAATACAAAGGACAAGGAAAAATATTGTTTCTTGCGCCCGACAGGGATTGAAACATTTACTTTCATCTTTTCCGCAGGTGCATTGCAATGGCTGCACGGAACAACGACAGATGATGAGGGCAGGGAGATAAACAACTTCACATTGTTTGGCGACCTCTTGGCAAGGATGGCGGTTGCCGCCGGAGAAAGCAAGGGTTTCCGCCGGGCACTCATGCTTTCCGCAGGTCAGGCGCAGTATTCCGAGGAACTACTTGCTGCACAGTGGAACATGGGAAGGAAGCGCATACGCAACCTGCTTGCCACGCTCACGGACTTGGGGCTTGTCAATACCCACCGTTCAAGGGTGGCATCCGTGATGACCTTTCCGTGCCTCTTCGGGTGGAAAACAGCGGAGGGTGGCAGCATCGCCAATCCCTTTATCCGCGAACAGAGGGAAGAATAAGAGCCGTCAGAAGTCGGACAGACAACGGTTCTGTGCTACTAAAACGCTTTCCGTTGTTCCATTCTCCGGCATTTTGCTGGAACCAGTCTGTTTTGGCAATGGCAAGCGGAAGGCCGGTTTGGCATGGAGCGTTAGCGTTCAGTTGCGAGGTATGCCGAGGTATTACCGCCTACGGACAGTAACACCCCGACGCCCTCGCAACGGCTTGACAGACCGTTGTCCTTGCCGCTCGCAGGCTCGCAGCTTCCCTCTTTTAGAAACCGTTTCACGACTTTTCAAAGACATCTGTTATATATGGAATACGAGGATACCTCCAATCAGGAACAGGAGCAAAAGAAGCCCGTTATAAGGCGCGACAAGGTGGTTGTCACCAAGGTCACGGAACAGGAGCTTTCGCAAATCAAGAGCACCGCCGACCAGTGCGGCATGACACGCAGCGACTTCATCCGTGCGAGGGCACTCGGCTACAAGCCACGGCAAAGGCTTTCCGACAGGGAACTGGACGGTTTGCGTCAGCTTGCGGCCTGCCGCACGGACATGGTGAACTTCGCCAACGCCCTGCACGGACTGAGCGACAACGAGAAAATACGCCTGTTCCGGCACGAAGAGACCATGCTCGAATGGTACGAGAAAGTGGCCCATGTTACAAACCGTGTCGCCGACTTCTTGCAGTCCGCGCAGACGGCGAACAGCTATCCGGCAGGAACAACAAACCAAGAGACAAAGGAGGACGGCGCATGATAGCCAACGCAAAGGCGGTAGCCCACGGCATAAGGGCGATGCTCTATGTGTCGGGGGAATCGAGGAACAAGAAGCATCCCGAAAAGATAACGCGCATCTACGACAACTTCATGCCGCAGGGCATGGACGCTACGGGTATATGGACGGAAATGAAGTTCGCCACCATGAACCACCCCAACATAAAAAACAACGTCATCCGCATGGAGATTAGCCCGGCGATGGAGCATACCCGGGACTTCACCTTGGACGACTGGCGGCAACTGTGGAATGATTTCGCGGCGGCTTTCGACAGCCAAGAGATACGTGACAAGGACGGCAAAGTTATTTCTCCACACACCAACGTATCGGGCAGCAAGTCCAGCGTCTGGCTGCACGAGGAATCCAAGAGCGGCATACCGCACCTACATGCCATCGTCTGCCGGGTGGACGAGGACGGGAACATCAACAACGACCACGCCATCCACCTCCGCGCACAACGGGCGGCTGAAAAGGTCGCACGGCAAAGGGGCTGGACTACCGCCATGCACATACACGAGATGAACATTCCACAGGTCAGTGCCGACTGCTTGGAAGCCTTACGCGAACTCGACAAGTGGTCATGGGACGGTTATAAAAAGCTGCTTTCCGCCAAAGGCTACGAACTGCATCTGCGCAAGGACAAGAAGGATGTGATGCGCGGCTATGTGCTTTGCAAGGGCAGCACAAGGTTCAAGGCATCGGAACTCGGAAAGGGGCGCAACCTGACCGCATCACGCATCAGGCTGACATGGGAGAAGCTGCATCCCGAACAGGATAAACAGAAAACCAAACAAGCAAGCCCGACACCCAAACCGACCGCCATACTGACACCGAAACCGCCTGTACCCAATGCTGCAAAACAAAAGCCACAGCTCGTTATACGGCAGCACAATCCGGTTTACGAGAACTACACGGACTATAAGCCGAACCGCCTGCCCACGGAGTTTGAGCATGACGGCAAGACCTACAAACGCTATCTGCCCGACAAGGTGCTTGACTATTTCAATAACGAATTTGACTACCAGGAACTTTCCAACTGGCAGGACTTGCAGAACTTGGCGATGGCTTACTTCACCCTTATAACATCCCCCTATGAGGTGACATCAGGCGGAGGTGGCGGCGGTTCGCAGTCAGACCTCAAATGGGGACGCGACCCGAAAGAGGATGAGATAGAGTTTGCCCGTAGATGTGCGCTGGCCGCTTCAAACAGAATCGGCAGACGCCCCAAAGGCGGAATAAAACGTAAATGACAAACCTAAAAAAACAGCAACGCAATGAAACAACCAGATACGGCGGCTCTCCGAGAGCGGCTTGCCAATTATACACCCGAAGATGAGTTGGAACAGGACAAACAGGAACTTGAAGGACTGCTTCAGGAAGTCAATTACCAGCTAATCGAGTTTCGCAATCTGCTGAAAGAAGTTAATGCGCTCAAAGAAGAATTGCACGGCATAAACGGCAGTTTGAAGCATACCGTCCAACGGGAACGGACGGCGTTCAATGCTTTGGTTGCGGCAAAGGACAGTGCGGATAATATCGTAAATGGTATTAACCGTGCCATTGTAAAGGCAGAGCAACACACCGTCATCCATGCCAAAGTCAGCACTGATGAACTGGCGGAAGTGCATCAATGCACTGCCCGACATATCAAAGCCGAAGAAGAACTGTTGGAGAGGCACAGAAACAAAATGGCCAAACGCCTCCAAAGCAATGAAGGCATTTGGCTGTCCAATCGTTGGCTCGTGTTCATGATAATCACACAAGGTATTTGCTACATTGCCATAATACTTTGGGCGTTCAGCAAATAATAAATTCAAACGACTGTTAAAAGGCAAATCTTTTAATCACAAATTTTGGGTGTCTGATATTTATTTGCCGCAACAATTCATAATTCTCCCGAGAATGTTTTCACGGGGTTACCACGCAGAAGCGAAGCATGCTTACCCCATTTGAACGAGCGGAACGATGCTGCTGCAGAATCTTTTGCTTGTTGTAATTTCAGAAGAAGCAGGCTGCGTGCCGTTTCCTTGTTCTGCGATTGCGAGCGTTGGGCACTGCACTTGACAGAAATCCCGGTCGGTCGGTGAGTGGCGCGGACTGCTGTCTCCACTTTGTTGACGTTCTGTCCGCCATGTCCGCCGGAACGCATGGTTTCGTAAATAATATCCTTGTCTGATACATCAGGAAGTGTGACGAGGCTGATGAACTCCACACCGACAAACCAGTTCTTGCGAGGGTGACTGGGACGGTAACGGTTTGATGTCGCACGCCAGAGAACTGTTCCGCTCCACGCTCGTTCCTTATCGGGATTCACTTCGGCAAGAAACAGCATCGACATGTAGCAGTCTGGTTCCGTATTGTGCGGTTCGCTTTCCACGAGTTCCGCATCCGGAAAGTCTTTCAGCAGTTCACGGGCAACAAGCGTAACTACGCGGGCACATTCCACAGGCCCTCGTCCGGCAGTGAGTTGTATGTACTTTTTCATTTGGGAATATCTTTAATATTTAAGCGGGGTTTGACCATCGTAATGACTTCGGCAGTCGGCTCAATCAGGTGCAATATTTCTTCCATCGGTTTGTATGCCTGCGGCGATTCGTCGAGCGTGCCGGGACAAACGGACGTGGAAAATATACCGTTCATGGATTTTTCAAACTCTTCCATTGCGATATTTCTTTTGGCCGCATTCCTTGACATGGCACGTCCGGCACCGTGTGGGGCGGAACAGTTCCACTCGGCATTTCCCTTACCCACACAGATTGCAATGCCGTCGCGCATGTTGAAAGGCAGGCAGAAGCGTTCCCCTGCTTCGGCTGCAACAGCTCCTTTGCGAAGCATGGGAAATTCTTCGCAAACGGAAATATAATTATGGGTAGTGAATATGGATTCTATGCATTTGGCTTTGCAGAGTTTTTTCAAGATTGCGAAGATACGGTCACGAATGATACGATGATTATAGAGGGCATACGCCTGTGCTATTACCATATCGGAAAGATATCCGTTAAGCGTATCGCCCCACAGATAACCGACATACTGCGCCCGTTTGGGATTCTGTGCAATGTTGTGCCAATGGTTGGCAACTTTTACTCCAAGATTCCGTGAACCGCAGTGGATTGTCAGCCATCCTTCATGTGTTTGCTCATCCTCGCCGTATTCAATGAAATGATTGCCTCCGCCAAGCGTGCCGAGACTTTTATAAAAGATGGCCTCCTGGAGCTTTATTCTTCGGCAGAAATCCGAGATAAAGCGAGCATCTATGCGAGGTGCTTCGTTAATCAGTCCGGGAGCGGATGAGCGTGCTTTCCGGTACTGTGAGTTCAGAAAGCGGAACAGTTCTTTTTCGTTTAGGCTGTTCTTCGGACAAATCTCCGTGCCGGTTGGGATGGTCTCACGTATTTTATGGTCAAGCAAGGCAAAGTCCTCCGGTGCGACTGCGGAAGAGAGTTTGTGCATGGAAATGGCACACCCGATGTCCACACCCACATGGTCGGGATTAAGGTATGCACCAATTCGATACGCCGTACCCACATTGCAGGAATTTCCTGCATGAACGTCTGGCATCTGCACAATTCTGACTCCTTCAAAAGCCGGATGGTCGCATTGTGCCCTTACCCACTGCAGGGCAGCGTCTTCGATGTTTTCGGTGAATATCTCTGCCGATGTGTATTGTCCTTTGATTATCATATTTATTAATTAAATACTTTTTGCAAGGTTTAAATTGATCAATAATTCATTACCCGCATTTTTATCATTGTATTCCGGATATGAAACCACGAGGCAGCGTTTGTGATATTTGCGTGCAAAACGCATGGTGTGCATACTTCCGCTCTGCTGCGGGCATTCTGCTAAAATAACAGTACTCGACAACGCTGCCTGCAACCTGTTCCGTGCGACAAGTCTTGCGGGATTGGCTTTCATGCCGAAAGATTGCTCGGAAAGGATAAGTCCACAGTTTTCTAAAATCAGTTGCTGAAGTGGAGCGTTCTCTTTCGGGTGCACGATATTCAGTCCGGAAGCGACAATGGCTATTGTCCGGCCGCCGGCATCAAGGCAACCCTCGTGTGCCGCTTTGTCGCAACCAAAGGCAAGACCGCTGACAATGATATTCCCTTCTTCCGCAAACTGTTTTCCCAATTCATACGCTTTCTTCAATCCGGACGGTGAAGCCGCACGTGCACCAATGATGGCAATACGGTTGGCTTCCGTAGCGAGAAGCGACATATCACCTAAGCAGTGAATTATGGGCGGGCAATCGTGTCCTATCTTTCTGAGTGAATATGGAAATAGCTCGTCTTGAAATGTCAGTGTAGTGATACCATGCTCCTCTTGCATGGACATCACACTTTCCACTTTATCAATGTATGTTTCAAAGGCTTCTGCATACTCTTCCGGTGCAAGATTAGGATTCATTATCAGTGATGATTTCATCCCGGAATATTGCATACAAAGAATATCTTCCTTACTTAAAATACCGTTGTTCATATTATCTTATAGTTTTAGTGATAAGTTCCCTCTATAAAGTGACGGAATGTCAACCTCATTGCAAAGACACCATAATTCCGTATCGCCCCAGTCGGATTCGACTGTAAAGAAACCGTATCTGTCAGGTTCTGAAATGACCGTCCTATGTCCGATTCGCTTGCCTATATATGTAGCCAATGATGAGGTGGCCTGCCATTCTATATCCACATCGCATTCAAACATTTCATTTATCAAGTCCATGTTCTTCTTCGTTTTTTCCTTGCTTTCATCCGTGCCAATGACTTTCCGCAACCAATCTGCAACAGATTCATTGTAAACCAAATGCTCTTTAATATAATCTTTCACTTCCTGATGCGACTTCACATCCAGACTGTCGAAACAGATAATCTGCATTCTGTATTTAGCCTTCGGAATGTTCAAAGTAGAATCTGATGGAACAGCCTCCATTATATTGCACTCGTCAATAATGGCTTTCAGAATGTCTATGGTGGAGATTTCCAGACTATCAACAACTTTCAGTACTTCCTCCTTCAACGATACGTCTTTTAGATTGTCATCTATGACATCATTGACTGCCCTTGCCGATAAATTTGAAAACTCCTTGATATAACGGATGCGTCCCGGACGGCCCAAAAGATTCTCGTCAATTGACAGCTTGTTGGTGGTGAGAATATACAGTTTCCGCATGTCGTTATAAACCCCGTCAATCATCTTGAGCAGAACTTCCTGTTCCTCACGGAAGGTCTTTTCCGCTTCGTCGATAAGGATAATGCTTTCAAAATGCAGCGACTGGATAAATTCCAGCATGCCGTCAACTGGTTTCGAGATGACAATCACCGGTAGACCTATGCGGTTGCAGAGTAGTTTGGCGGCAATGGTCTTGCCTGTCCCTTTTAGTCCGTTGAAAATCACTCCGAGATTTTTGTTGCTTTCTCTAAACAAGTCTGAAGTCCATGTTTTTATGATTCTTGACATTATCTCTTCGCAGTCAAGGTCATAAATCTTGAAATCGAATCGGAAAGTATCATCTATCTTCTCCAGTCCCAAGCGTTTTGTCTGCGGTTGCTCATAGATGCGGAATATCCCGTTGCCGGGAGAAGTGAGCAACGAAGCATAGCCCGGAATCGGGTAAAGAATACCACCGTCATTAATCCATTTCTGCTTTGATGCGATGGTCTGCTTTTCCTTACGTATTTTTTCATCAGGATTGAGGTATTCTTCTTTGTAAAGGGTATAATATTCAAGGTCGACAACTTCATCAAGATAATTCATGCCGCATTTCCTTTCCAGACCTTCGTATGTGAAGCCGCATTTTAGTGCAACCCTGCGAGAGGCATCATTTCGTGGTAAGACGGCGATGGTCAGCGAGTCAGCCATCCGTTCATCGAACAAGTAGCATTTCATTCTCTCCACGACTTCCGTCATATAGCCTTTCCCTCGGGCCTTTTTATGGAGAAAATAACAGATTTCGTAATTGCATTTCTCACCCGAAACGGTATTTGTCTTGTGCGGAGTAATTTCAAAAACGCCGAGAACCTTTTCCGGAAGGTTCTTTTCCGAAATACAGAACATCAGACCGCCTTCCTTCTCCCTGCGGATTTTCCCTTCGGCCTCGCTAAGCGTGTTCATCGGTCTGAATCCGGTGATTGCCGCTATTTCCAGGTCGCTCATCAGAACGAAAATATCATGTACATCCCTTTCTTGAGGAGTCCTGATGATAAGCCGGACTGTAGCCAACTCGATTTTCCGTGCCTTTACTTCTTTCATTTTTTTATGCTGCATTTATGATTACAGCACAAAAATATTGCAGAGATGTATCAATTAGCGATACACCTCTGCAAAATCATATTGTAAAAGCATCTCCTTGCCGTTATTTACCTTCGCTGATAATATATTTGGCATATCTTTCTACAAGTTCTTCTATAGTAGTTTTTTTATTTTCATCCAATTCGAAAAAATTCTTTTGTTTTTTTGCAGCAAGTCCTGAAATGTGAGGAACATGCAGCAATCTTACATCGTCACCGATTAATTCATGACAATAGTCGTATGCCTCATTGCCCACAGCCACTATCCTTTGTGGATTAACGATTCCTATCTCTTTTTGCAGAATAGCCTTGTATATGTTTTTCTTCTCTTTAGAGTACTCGGCGGATTCCCTATGGTCATATACAAAATATTTCCTGCAGTCGGTAAGGTAAACGCCATAACCGTGTTCGATAAGCTTTTCGACAAGCAATGCCATTCTGCCACCTCCATTCTTTTTATCCCTCCAACTTTTACCATGCAGTCCAAACGGAGAAGCCACCAACGCGTCTATGCAGATATAATCTTCTTTGCACCCGGTTTTCCCTTTTGGAAATTTATCAATATCGGAATACCATGTATTGTCTCGCAGTGGATCTTGTGCGACAAGCATAATCCGCTTGTCGTTATTTTTCAAGTTGAACCATGTAGGAAGGTCAAGGCCTATTGCTCCACGTTTTTCTGTGCGTGTAGTCAAATCCTTGAAATCCGGATGAGTTATAGGTATAGGTACGGTAATAGTGTCTTCGTAATAACGGTTCCATCCGGTAGGCGTAAAAGGCTCTACTCCCGAACTAAACTCCCAAATAGCGTCTTTCAATCCCAGTTTCTGCGCCTCGTCTTTGGAATAATTGAAGAAATTGCGATACATGTCATCATATCGCAACTTTATCTTTTCCAATTGTTCTTTGCCTAAAACGTCATTTGCCAGCATTTCGTAAATCCGACAGGCAATCTCTTTGTCATCTAGAAATTTAGAATAAAGTTTAGAATAAGGTGTTGTTTCCATTGTTATATTTGTTTCGATTATAATTCTACGAAATTCGGCATTCTAAAATTTGAGTAGTCAGCATTCATTATCGCTCCATTGGAAAAAGTTGTCCCGTTAAGAGCTATTGTTCCATGCTGCGAATGTATATGTCCGAAAAGATGCAGCCGGGGTTGGACTGTTGTTATGCGGCTGAGAAGTTCTTCAGAACCGTAATGGATATTGTCGTCAAAGTCGAGGAAGCCGAAAGGCGGTGTGTGGGTGATGAGAATATCCGTGTCTTCAGGAATATTTGCATAATGCTTGGTTTGGCGGTCAGAGATGCAGTCGCCCATGAACATTGGGACACCATAGAATTTCACACCGTCAATTTCCACTCCGGAATTGCACAGGTAATGGACATTACTGTCAAGCCAGTCAATGGTGGCACCGTAAAGACAGTCATCGTGGTTGCCGCAAATGAATATCTTTTGCAGATAAGGAAGGTCGCAGAACCAGTTCATGAAATCCAACGCTTCCTGCTCGCTGCCGTTCATGGTAAAGTCGCCCGAATGCACAACGATGTCAGCCTGTGGCAAATTGTGCAACCGTCTGTGGCAACCATGTGTGTCTGAAATATGCAAAATTTTCATCTCGAATGCTTTCTTTGCCGACAAAGATAAAGGATTGCTGGCTCAATTTGCGATACAAGCAGAAACGATTCCATTGCTGTATATAAAAGTGAGACATGAGGAGGATATTTTTGCAGTGTATTGAAGTAATCTATATTAATATGCGTACGACATTAATTAACGAGAACAATGTAAAGCCTATTGCCATCTATGTGCATGGACTTGGTTCCGGTGCTACATCGACAACAGTCCGGATGGTATGTAAAATATTCTCTGAATACGAGTGGATAGCAATTGAAGTAAATGAGAATCCATTTGAATCGGTGGAAAAGATTAATGCTACTGTCAGTAAGTTCAATCCATCCTTATTAATGGGAACTTCATTGGGCGGATATTATGTGTTTTATGCAGATGCTCCATGCGCGACAAAAGTGATCTGCAACCCGGCAATGAATATAGCGAAGCTTATACGTTACAAGATAGGATTCGGGACATATTCTTATTTTGTAGAAAGGCAGGACGGCAATACTGAATATACACTTGACGAAGCGGTTTGCGGGCGTTTTACAGAATTCGAGAGCAGTCATAAGGCAGTGTGCGGGACAAAGAACTATGCCTTGTTCGCCGTACATGACGAACTTATAGGAGATGCCGATATGCTTGGCAATATGGCGTTGGTTTTCGAGTCCGGTTACCAATTATTGTTGGATTCCAAAGGAGGACACCGGCTCCGAGCAGCAGCCCTGAATTTGCTACACAGAGAAATATCCAAATAATAATGCAAGGCATCGGAAATAATTTCGCTAAAATCGTCAGTATTGACTGCGCTATGCGACCGATTATCAATCACAAAGCAGTATAGTTCAGTTAATAATCAAATAATTGGGTTAATTATGTTGTATTATCCGAGATGTTGCATTGGATGCTACAAGTTTTTATTAACTTTACAGCAACCAACAAAAAGCAATATGTTACAACTTCAAAAATACACATGGCTGATAGACACTATCCGCAAGGCGGGAAAGATTTCTTTGGAAGAAATTTCCGACCGTTGGGAGCGCAACAAAGACTTAAGTGATTACAGGCCTTTGAGCCGTGCTACATTCAACCGGTGGAAAGATGCCATTTTCAGTCAGTTCGGTATAATCATCTCTTGTCAAAGAACCGGTGGTTATCTTTATTATATAGAGAATCCGGAGGACATTGATGAAGATGAACTGAAAAAATGGATGCTCGACTCGTTTGCCGTAAGCAACCTTATCAGTGAGAACCTTTCATTGAAAGACCGGATTCTTGTCAGCAAGATTCCGTCTGCCCGTGATTACTTGACAAGATTGCTTGAAGCGATGAGGGAAAACCGTGTCGTGACAATCACTTATTGCGGGTTCAACAAGTCCGGCAGCTACACGTTTCCGATTGAGCCATACTGTGTAAAACTGTTTGAAAACCGTTGGTATGTGCTGGCTCGAAATGTACATTATGACAATTATCGGATTTACGGATTGGACCGTATAGAAGATTTGGAAATGACAACGGATATGTTCAAACTTCCGAAAGATTTTTCTGCATCGGATTATTTTTCAAATTATTACGGAATTATATCTGACAGTAATATAAAACCCGAACGGATAGTTATCAGAGCCTATCGTGATCATATTCCTTATATGAAATCGCTTCCCTTGCATCATAGTCAGAAGTTGCTGGAAGATAGCGGTGGATATGCCGATTTTGAGTTATTCCTTGCTCCTACATTTGATTTTATAATGAGGTTGCTCAGCGCAGGAGCCATGATAGAAGTCATGTCCCCGGAATCTTTAAGAAAAACATTGAAAGAATGGGTGTCAGATTTGTACAACTTATATAAAAACGATTGACCATGCAAGATTTTGCTGCAATAGATTCCGAAGCGGTCAATAGACAACTTTCCGGTGCGCAATGATTCATAGCTTTCACTATAATAATAAAATATGATATTATGTTATATATAAATTGGAAAAGCCACGCGACGGCATTTTACGTTGCCGCAGCTTGATAGGTTCTTTATAGCCGTTCATTTTGTTGCTGTTTGTTGCTTACCATATTACGAGCAACAAAACTACAACAAAATAACAACAATTCGAGTATAAATGCAGAGAAATATCACCGTAAAATAAAATAAAGCGAAACTATTGTGACTGCGCACATTATTTCGCTTGATTTATATTCGGCTTATACACGAAATACATTTCGCGTTCCGTCCGTTACTTTCCTATGCAGTATGTGTACATCGTTGATTATCAATAGTATAGCACTCTAAAAGGTACAACCAGCAAGTTGGCAAGTATCTGAGAATGTGTAAGTTAGTGATTTTTAGCACCATTCTCGGCTTGTACCTCCATTCTGGAAAGTAAAAGTAAGTGTAATTTCTTGAATATCAAAATGTGCGGTACAAAAACTTGTGAAAAATGCCGATTTTTGATGAGAAAAGGTACAAAAATAGCTCTAACCCGAGGGCCACATTATGATTATTTTGCGAAGTACTCACTCTTCAACCAATAGGCATAAATCGGATTCTAGAACGAGATTTCACCAGCCTTATTTTCTAATATATCATTCTTGATAAGAGCAACCTTTGAGCAGGATATTGAGGTCGTTGAAGCAATTTGATAGCGATGCATCAATTCGGTTGAGCTGATGGTCTTTTCTACGGCTATAAGGGCTTTGAGGTAGTTCTGTTGCTGTGTGACCAGTGTTTCGTAATTGTTACAAACAACAGACTTATATGACAGTGGTCGCTATTTCTTAAGATTGTATAAGCAGTAATAATTTGAACAGAAAAAGAAGTTTCATTTCTTTTATTGTTCAAATTATTGCTATATTTGCAGTATGGATAGACAATTAACTGAAATAGGAACTATTCCTGTAACGACTTCAATCATCGAATCGTTATACCCGGAACTTAAGTCTGCGAATAAAAAAGTGACCTGGCTTGAGAAGCAAGGGATTATCATCAGATTGAAGCGGGGACTTTATGTGATCAACCCCGAATATTCAGGAAAGACTCTATCGAGTGAGTTGATTGCCAATCATCTCTATGCACCTTCGTATATTTCAATGTCTACTGCACTACAATATTATGGACTTATCCCCGAGGCTGTATATGTTCATCAATCAATGACTGTAAAACATCCCCGAAGCTTTCAAACTCCAGTCGGCAATTATGACTACAAATATATTTCAAGAAAGGCATTTCCGATAGGAATAAGGAGTATGAATAAAGGTGACTATGCATTTCTTATTGCATCACCGGAAAAGGCTTTGTGTGATTTGATTGCCAATTCCTCAAAAGTCATTCTTCGCTATATGAAGGATGTAGAGATATATCTTGAGCAGGATATTCGTATGGATATGGATGAGTTCCATAAGATGGACGCAACTATATTTGAAGATTATATCAATGTGGGCAAAAAGGCTGATTCAATTTCGACACTTTTAAAATTCTTAAGACGATGAAAAATGAAATATTCGACAATATGCTTTCCCGTTATGATCTAACAACGGAGCAACATAAGAGAAACGCCATATTTGAAGTTAACCAACAAATGATACTTGCAGGCCTATATGCTGGAGGTTTCTTTGAGTCGGCTGCGTTCTATGGCGGAACTTGCCTGAGAATCTTTCATGGTTTGCAGCGTTTCAGTGAGGATATGGATTTTTCATTGCTTACGCAAGATGATAAGTTCGATTTTACGAAATACTTTCCTGCTATCGTTGATGCTTTTACAATGGTAGGCCGTGAGGTTGAAATAAAGAAAAAAGACAAGAGGAATTTCGGAAAGGTCGAATCGGCATTTCTTAAAGATAATACCGATGTGTATGATGTGACTTTCCAAACAGAGAAATCTATAAAGATAAAGATAGAAGTAGATACTTGCCCACCGTTGAACTTCAAGACGGAACAGAAGCTATTGCTTCAGCCATATTCATTTATGACCCGTTGTTTTACACTTCCCGACTTGTTTGCAGGCAAGATGCACGCCTTAGTATATCGTGCGTGGAAGAACAGAGTAAAAGGTCGTGATTGGTACGACTTTGAATGGTATGTACGCCATAATATCCCACTTGATTTTGCTCATTTGGCAGAACGATGCAAGCAGTTCAACAATGAGAATATCACTCCAGAGTTATTCAAGGAGAAACTCATTGAGCGTCTCTCTTCAGCTGATATAAAACAAGTGAAAGAAGATGTATTGCCTTTCGTGCGCAATCCAAAAGAACTTGATATTTGGTCAAATGATTATTTCGTGCAGTTGGCCGGGATGGTAAGAATAGAATAATACAACATTAAGCTTTCTCCAAGAAATAACTACTAAAGTATTTATAGCTTTAGTAAGCCTGCACCTTTTCTTAT
>JABLTQ010086504.1_pt1 | contig 59572 bp, 55 predicted proteins | sample 7160101 | NCBI WGS metagenome assembly JABLTQ01 (sample SAMN14651228, study PRJNA627086) | human gut metagenome | isolation source: feces | host: Homo sapiens | reverse complement strand
TTACATATCCTACTACTCTTACAATACTAGAATACAAAGTTAATGAAATATCAAATAAGCCTTTTTATATTAAAGAACATAATCAAAAGTACAATATTAAAGAAATTACACAATTTTTGAAAAAGTTTTAATTTTAGACTATACATTTTGCTTATTTGTGAGGAAACAAATGAGAAGTATATTAAATTTAACTTCGTGAAACTCGCTCTAATTGAGAAACTTAATGAAAAATATTAAAAAAATTCAATTTGGTGTCTGATATTTAGTGTTTGAGTGAGGAAACATATGAGAGGTATTTTAATATTTCTCGAAATTTAATGAAAGGAGGAAAACTATGAGATGTGGTGTTTATGTAAGAGTATCTACTGACGACCAAAGAGATAATGGTTATTCTATTGATTCACAACTTAGAATGATTAAAGAATATTGTGAAAAGAATGAATATGATATTGTTGATGTTTATAATGATGCTGGGCATTCTGGAAAAGATTTGATGAGACCAGAAATGCAAAGATTACTAAAAGATATTAAATCTAAAAAGATTGATAAATTAGTTGCAATTAAAGTTGATAGACTTACTCGTAATAATTATGATGGTTTTTGGCTACTTAATTATTGTGAGGAACATGATGTTAAAATAGAACTTATACTCGAACCTTATGATGTATCTACTGCTAATGGTGAAATGATTTTTGGAATGAATTTAGTATTTGGTCAAAGAGAAAGAAAAGAAATTGGAGCAAGAACTAAACGTGCTATGGAAGAAATGGCATTGGAACGCATTCATCCTAGCAAAGCACCTTATGGCTATATTAGAAATAAGGAAACTGGTCATTTAGAAGTAGAACCTATTGAGGCTGAAGTTGTAAAAGAAATATTTGAATTATGCAAACAAGGTAATTCTACAAGAAGTATTGCAACTATTATGAAAGATAATAATGCGTATCTAAAGCAAGGAAAATGGAAATCTGATAGAGTTTATAAAATACTTACTAATTCTATTTATATTGGTATCTTTGAATATGGAAAGTACAAAAGAAAATCACAAGATATTTTAAGAGTTGAAAATTATTGTGAACCAATTATTGATGAAGTAACATGGAATGCTACTAGAAATGTTTTAGTAAAAAACAAACATTCTAACTATGGAGAATATATTCATTTGTTTTCTGGTTTAGTAAAATGTCCTATTTGTGGTGAGATAATGTCATCATCAGAATCTTTTAAATATCCTAACGGAAAGCAAAAAGTTTATTACCATTTAAGATGTAAAAATCATAGTTGTAGTGGATTTGGACTTCATTATAATACTGAAAAAATAGAAATAAAATTAAAACAAGTATTAGAAGAATTAACACTATTTATGCTTTCTATGGATAATGAAATTATAACTTGTAATTCTACCAAAAGTGATGATGTAAAAGATATACAAAAAGCAATCGAAAAATTAAAATTACAGGAAAAAAGATTAGTAGATTTATATTTAAGTTCTAATTTAGATGTCGAAACAATCAATCATAAAAATGATGTTATCAAAAAGGAAATTGATAAACTAACTCAAAAGAAAGTAAGACTTGACCCAGATAATAATTCTAAAGAATATACAGTAGAGCTTGTTAAAAAATTAGACTGTACTGAAGAAAATAATACTTTATTTTTTACTAATATTAAAAATATTGGCTTTGCTTTTCTTTATGATTTGTTATCAAGAGAAGCTAAAAGAGATATGATTCATAGACTTGTATCTATGATAGAAATTAAACGTGATAAAAACTACAATATTAATATTAAAAATATAAAATTCACAGATGAATTTATAACTAAAAGCAGTAAAGAATACTTAAAATATCTTAATAATATTATGAATGACAATAATATTGGAATTAAATTTCATAAAGAAATTGATGAAATTGAGTTAAAAAATATGGAATCAAGCTATGATATTTTATCAATTATGAAAATGAAAAACAAAGAATATTCTAATGAATTTTTAGAAGAATTTATTAGTAAATCACAAAATCATTTATATATAAATGGCATTGTTAGTTGTCCGTATATTGAGAAAAATGTTATTAAAGATATTTTAATATTAGTACCTAAAAATGAATTAATTAATGAAATTTAAATGAGAAATGAATGATAAAAAATGAAAGTTACTTATACAAAAAAAGGAGATTATTTATTACCAGATTTAACAATAAAAAAACAAGATTATAAACAAATTAATAAGTATGGATATTTAAGATTAGATTATATTAAAAATCATAAAAAAGGATTATATACTACACTTTTAATGAAAAATGAATTAACAAATCATCTTCTTTCAGTCAGTATTGAAGCAGAAAATAGATTAAATATTTTAATGGGACAATATAAAAAATCTAACCCATTACTATCTGAAAAAAGTAAAAGTAATAATCAACTTGAATGGATAAAATTAATGAATAATTATAAAAACATTGCTGAAGAAGTTATATTAAATGAGTATATATTTATATAAAAAAATATCAAAAAAGAGGAAAAATTTAATCCTCTTTTTATATTTTACTAAGTATGGGAGTAAAAACTTTGTCTAGCAAGCACTGAATTTGTACTCCCGTACAAATTCTATTATGGGAATTCCCATACCCTTATTACAATACTACATTTGATTTTTATTTTCTTTTTTTATTTCAAAATTTATAGCTACAGTTGAAATTATAGAAAGAATAAAAATTACATAAAATATTTTTTGCCCAACAAATTTTGCTAATATAGCTAATATAGTAAATGTAATGACTTCAGTGAAACATAAACTCATTTGACCTACCGAAGATAATAGATCATTATCTTCTTTTGATTCTTTAATAATATTTTGAATAGATGTTTGAATTGAAGTATCATAGACTTTTGACACATTATCACTGACAGTTTTATTAAGTGAAATTATAAATTTATTTTTTACAAATAAATATACTAATGTAATACTAGTCTTAATAATTGTAACCAAATTATTTGCTTTTTTTATATTTTTATCTGTGTATTTGCCTATTAAAATAATAGTTACAGATTGAAATAAAAGTGACACTATCGTAACTACAGAAAATACCTTAAAATCCTTTAGTATTAAATATAAATATAAAGGCACAAATTGTCTTTCTATTATATGATTAGTTCGTAAAGCATAAATAATTTTATATTTACTTTTAATATTGATCAAATATTTTATACTTGTTTTAAAAACACTTGATTTTCTTTCGGGTTTATAGTCTATTCTTTGTATTAATAAATATTGAAGTATAAAGAAAACTGAAAGTATAATGAATAATATAAATGTACTATTACTGATAACTCCCCAAGCAACTAAACAACTGGCCAATACGGTGCCTAATATTTTGCTTATGCTATATAAACTATTAAACCTACCTCTATGCTTAGTTTCTACGTATTTACTAGATAATGAATCTGAAGATGGATTTGATAATCCATTTAACCCCATTGCTAATACAAATATAATTATATTTGATACTAAATTCTTATTGATTAATATAAAATAAGCATAAATTATATTAAATATATTTGAAATTAATATACATTTTGCAATACCGACTTTATTAGATATAGTAATAAATAATGGAGTTATTAATCCCATAATCAAAAATCTTATGCCATATATTAATAATATTATATATAGAGGTAATCCAGCTTTATACAACATAACAGTACCAAAAGTTTCACTTAATGCGTTTGCAAAATTATATGAAAATATACTTAAATACATATATTTATATTCTCTCTTGTAAAAATATTCTTGCATTTTTCCTCCTACAAATTTTAAATTTAATTAGATTGATTTTTAATAATATCCAAATTATTAATTTTATTATATATATCATACCAACTAAAACATCTATAAACATTTTTATTAGATATATTTTTATTGTATACATTGTTATAACATATAACTGGTATTTTTTTAGCAATTTCAACTATGTTTTCCGGTCTATCTTCAATCATAATGTCAATCTTTTTTTGTTTACATATAAGTGCTTTATTTTTGCTAAAAACTATTTCATCATATAAAACACTATTATCACAAAGCCATTTTTTTACTATATCTTGCATCTTTGTCTGATATTTGTTTTCAAAAGTTGTATAGTCTCTTGCTGTTATAATAATTATTTTATGTTTTTTTATTAATTTTTTTATAATTTCTGAAGCAAATGGTCTAATTTGAATATTTTTTGAATATTCAAATATATAATTATTTAAAAACAAATTATATTCATCTTCTGTAACATCAAAAATTTCCTTGCCATCAAATTTGTTATCACGAACTTTATAGTGAATATTATTCTCTAAAAAAAACTTTGTACCATAGTCTATTACATATTTTTTTTCATCTGTCAAAACACCATCTATATCTATTCCGATTTTCATACATATCTCCTAAAAAAGTATATTATATGAATATTATACTATAAATATTAAAAATTTCATATACTCCCATTGAAATTTAACAAGATTTCATATATAATATTTTTAGAAAGAGAGCGTTATAGTTCGTAAGCTGTTGCTTAACCGCTCCATTGAGGAATCTGTTCGGAAAATCCGAACTTACATATATGAATCATTCGAAAGAATGATTTTTTTGTGTTTATAAATCATCCATCCAAAAAAGAAAGGATGGTGATAAAATGGAAAAACTTTCTTACCCTTTCCATATTGGAAGTGTTAAAAGATATGCAAGATTATAGAATTATCAGTAATAACACCATAGATGAAATTTTAAAAAATAAAAATAATGTAAAAGAAAAAGATGATTTTGAGAGATAATTTCTCATATCATCTTTTCTTATTCAAATGATGCATTAATGTAATAAACTTCAAATTTATCAAATGAAACATTATCATAGTTGCTATCTTCTGGATAATCAACATTAATATAAGCATCTGAGCCATTTGAAACTGTTGAATCATCATATCCCGTTTTGGCACCGACTACTTCGTTATCTTTATAATAAATTACAACCACACGAGAAGATTTTATCTCTTTTCCTGAATTATTTTTTAAAGTAACAGCTATTTGAGAGCCTGTATTATTTGATGAAAGTTTAATACCAGTAGCTGCAAAATCATCTGATATATTTGCTAACTCTGTTTTAAATGATACTTCTGGATATTGTGAATAATTTTCATCAAATCCCCAGAAATATACTAATGTATAACTTTCAGCAGGAATAACAACAAACGAATCTTCTGCTTCTTTTTTTAGTGCAAAATTACCAGATGAATCTTTAAAATTTGCAGTTATAGAAGATAAACAAACAGAGCCTTTATTGTTGTTTGTCACTTTTACAACTAAATCACCCGTCTTAGTAAGTCCAACTTTTTCTACTTTTACTTTTTCGGTTGTTACTGACACAGTACTTGTTCCACTTCCTGAATCATTTGTTATACCTGTACCAGTACTTGAATTGTTTGAATCTACTGAAAAACATAATATTAAACCAAATACAGATAGAATAACACCAGCAATAGCCATTCCTTTACTTTTCTTTTTTATAATTGCTATTATTCCTAAAACAATACCCAATATTGTTAAAATTAAACTTAGGTCTTTAAATATTGTTAAGGAAATTAATAATCCAATTATACCAAGAATTAAAGATGCAATCCCCATTTATCTCACTCCTTTCAACTATAATTATACACCACAAAACAGGACCTGTGAATACCTTAACATGGCTTTTCTGTTCCCGGATATAAAAAGTCATAAATAGGACAATATAATTAGAGGTGAAAATATTTATGACTACATTTAAAAGAGAATTTAAATTTGAAGATAATATAATGATCAAAGTATCTAAGAATATCAAAAAATATAGAAAAATAGCAAACATCACACAGGAACAATTATCAGTTGATGTTGGAAAATCCTATGATTTTATCAAACGATTAGAGTATAAACATGGTGAAATTGATTGCTCTGTTGATACATTGTATAGAATTTCAGTAGTTTTAGGAGTAACTATGAATAAGCTATTTGAATAAATTTAAAAATATGGTATGGTAGAATTAAAATAGGTTTTGTATCATTCAATAGAATGATACTTTTTTGTTAGGAGATGATTAATTGTATGGATGAAATAAAAGAAAAAAATACAATGCTAGTTAAAAAAGAATTAGAAGAAATGTTAGGCATAATAAAATCTTTAAAAGAGAATAAAGATTCTTCAAAACTTTCATTAGGAATAAGTTGTTATTTAATACTTATAGTTATTGAAGCCCTAAACTATATTGAAAATAATTTAAATATAAGTATTGATTATAAATTTAAAAATAATTTAAAATCATCTCGTGCTAGAATAAAACCATATGATAGTTCTTATAAAGAGATGTTAGAAAATATAACTAAACTAAACGAAGAAAAATATAATTATTTTTCTAATTTATGTGATCCAATGGCAAAAGCAATGTTCCCTAAGCTAATTGATAATATAGGCATAACTTTATATAAAGGGAAAATCATTGATAATACTTTTCTAGATGAAATAGATAATAAAAAAATTATTACTACTAATAGAAACTATGATTCTTCTAAAACCTTTGAAGTTGGCAAAGAAGTTGGTTCATTAATAATAAAAATCTTAAATAAAATATGTGGCAAGGAAAATAAAATTAACTTGAATATAAATGAAACTATATTTAATTTTTTAATCATTACTTTATTATTTTTAATTACGACTCATATTACAACTTCTACAATATCAATCTTTTACAAATAATTTTCTCCCAACTTACTTAAACACATAAAATCCAAATATAAATCCGCATAAAGCTCCAATTAAATGCCCGGTATGTGATATGTCATCCTTTTTAAATATTCCTGAAATAATTTCGTTTATAACGTAGAAAATGCAAATTAAAATTAGTGTTATTGGTACTTTTCCCGTTGTTATATTAACGAATGAAGAAAGAACTATAAGCATAAATACAATCCCACTTGCACCAAGAATTTTTTTGTTTGTAAAAATCATGTTAATTATTCCTGTTATAATAGCAGTTACTAAAATCATAATGGTTAAATTCTTACTACCATATTTTTCTTCTATCATAGGACCAATTAGAAGAATATATAAAAAATTATTCATAAAATGGTTCCAATCTGCGTGACCAAATATATGAGTTACTAATCTTACGTAAGTAAGTGGTTTTAGTAAACTACTTCTATAAGATGAAAATAAAACATTATTGCTCTTACCCTTGGTTATATAATTTAGTATAAGCGCTATTAAAGATATAAAGAAAAAGGTTAATATAACAACTGAGTTATAACCTAAATGATTAATAAATTTCATAACTATCATCCTCTTTTTAATTATATCATAACAAACTATTTATAACAAAAAAATTATGGCTTATAAATACCATAATTTCTCTCCATTTTTTCTTACCTCTTTAATGATACCGCCACCTAAACATATATCACCATCATAAAATACACATGCTTGGCCTGGTGTTACTGATTTAACGCCTTGTGGATACTTAACTAATATTTCATCATCATTTAACCACTCTAGGCTAACTTCAACATCTTTTTGTCTATATCTAAATTTTGCTGTACATTTTTCTTCCTTTTTTTCATAAGTCCAGTTTATTTGGTCTACAACGCAAGATGTTGTAATTAAATATTCGTCATTACCTGATTCTATATACAAAATATTTTTATTTAAATCTTTACCAACTACAAACATCCTGTTTTTTGTTCCACCAATATCAAGGCCTCTTCTTTGACCTATTGTATAATGCATAAGTCCTATATGATTTCCCACTTTTCTACCAGTTTTTATATCAACTATGTCTCCTGGCTGATTTGGTAAGTAATTCTTTAAGAAGTTAGAAAAGTTTCTTTCTCCAATAAAACATATTCCGGTTGAATCTTTTTTCTTAGCTGTTACCAAATCATATTCTTCTGCTATTTTTCTAACGTCTGGCTTTATCATATCTCCTATCGGAAATAAGACGTTTTTAAGTTGCTCTTTAGATACTTGTGATAAAAAGTATGATTGGTCTTTATTGTCGTCTTTAGCGCGCATTAATTGCCCATCTTTTACCCTGCAGTAGTGTCCTGTTGCAATATAGTCTGCTCCTAGTTTTTCTGCTTCTTTAGCAAACTGATCAAACTTAATATACTTATTACACATAATATCTGGATTAGGCGTTCTTCCATTTTTTAATTCATCTAAAAAGTAAGTAAATACATAATTCCAATATTCTTTTATAAAGTCTTTACGATAAAGTGGTATTCCAAGTTTGTCACATACTTTTTTTGCATCGTTATAATCAACTTCTTGAGGACATATTCCCTCATCAGTTGTTGGTGCACCTTCTACTTCGCCATCTGCAAAAGAATCCCAGTTACGCATAAAAAGTCCAATTACTTCGTAACCTTGTTTTTGAAGCATAATTGCAGCGACTGATGAATCAACACCACCACTCATTCCTATTACTACCTTTTTCTTCATAAGTACCACTTCCTTTTTTTCATATTTAATATTATAGCACATTTTAAAAAAACAAAAAAGCAAGATTCTTATTTCAATCTTGACTTTTTATTATTGATTATTTTTATATATATCATGGTAACTATCCAAGTTAAAATAATTTCTAAACCTGGTAAAATACATTTAAGAAAATTATCTTCTTCAGGTTTAATAGAATAAGCTGCGATAACTAAAGATGTTATTACGATAAATAATTTATTTGCAAAATTAAACTCTATTTTCATTAAAGATAACAGTTTATCAAGAAACGGAAAAAAGACAAAAGAAAAACTAAGTAAAAATAATCCTGTTACAATAGAATATGGTTCTTTAAAAGTAAAAGCTTCTACTGCAAGTGCTAAAAGCATTATAAATGCACCGTTTTTTAAAGCTCTTTTTATGTCTTTTTTAACGTTAAATGTTTTCAGCTTTTTCTTCTTTTCATCAATCTTATTCATAATACTACTTTAATATAATACCTTTTATATCGCTATCTAACTGACTAACGAAATTAGATGCATTTTTATCTGATCCAACTTCACCATAATGAACTGGAACTGCATACTTAGGCTTTATCTCATTTACTAATTTAGATGCTTCACTATCAGTCATTGTATAAGTACCACCTACTGGAACAAATATAACATCACATTTTACATTTTTAAGTTCATCTGTTACATCACTATCACCTACTGTAAAATATGAAGTTCCATCAATTACAACGTTATATCCAACCCAATTATATGATTTTTTATGATAAGACTTACTTATGTTGTATGAAGGAATTGCATCAAATGTTAAGTCTCCTATTTCGTGTGTTTCATTAGGATATGTAACAAGTATGTTACTATCACTTACACCAAGTGCCTTAATATCACTTTCAAGATCACTTGTAACTACAAACTTAGTATTATCATTCATAACCTTCTTTATATCTTCTTTAGAAAAATGATCATAATGTGAATGTGTTATGAATATATAGTTTGCATCATTTTTAGAATCCGTAATTTTATATGGATCAAAATAAATGATTTCATTATTTTTTTCTATTCTTATAGAAGATTGATAATTAAGTGTTACTCCGTCCATCATTTCATCATCCTTTTTATCTTGTTTTTCTTCCGTGTTTTTAGTTTCTTTTATGCTTGTTGTTTTTTCATCAATATTCTCCTCAATATCCTTATCTATAACAAGTTCATAAAAGCCTGCTACTAAAGCTGCTATCAAAAATATTACTACAGCAATTATAATAGATGTTTTCTTTTCCATTATTTATTCTCCTTTTCATCTTTATATCTTTTTTTACAAGCCTCAATTAATTCTAAAGCATCTTCTTTATTGTGATATTTTCCTACCTTTACTTCTATCTTTTGAAGAGTTTTATAATTTTCAAAGAAGTTTTTTATCTCATCTAATATAAATGGAGATAAATCTTCTAATCTGTTAACCTCGTTATATCTTGGGTCAACATCAACAACTGATATTAACTTATAATCTTCAAATCCATTATCAATTGCTTCTAAATATCCAATTACTCTTGCTGGAACTACACATCCCGGATATGTTGGTTCTGTTCCTATTACTAATATATCAAGTGGATCACCATCAAGTGCTAATGTGTTTTCTAAAAATCCATATTCTGCTGGATAGCCCATCGCTGAATATAAAACTCTATCCAATTTTATCCTTTTAGTATCATGATCTACCTCGTACTTATTACGAGATCTAAAAGGTATTTCTATTATTGCTTCTACTACATCTTTTTTCATTAATAATTCCTCCTGTTAATAAAATAATTATATCACGAATAGAAAAAGATTAGAAGTTTTAATTCTAATCTCTATCATTATATAAAACAAAATTTACTTACCCTTCTTTGGCTTTTTTCTTCTAGATCTTAAATATATGATTTTTTTAATCTTTTCAAATATTTGTTCTTTTTCTTCCGATAAAGTATCTCCATCAACGTATAAAGTACTACAAGATGCACTTGCACTATTTCCTCCACCACCATTTAAAATACCCATGATAGCATCAATGTCCACATTACCACGATTACTCCTTGCACTCACGTGGTATCCTCCATCTTCAGCCTTACCAAACGTTATAATTGCTTCTGATGTATACTTTAATGAATAATCAGCAGCCTTTGCAACTTCTTCTTTAGAATACACTTTACTATTATCTATTGCAATGCCATATCTTATTGTTATCCATTCCATTTCATCTACTAAATCTTGAACTCTCCTATCACTTTCATAATCAGTAGAAAAGTACATATCAACCTTGTCCTTATCAGTCTTTAAAGGAGTATCTAAATTACCTATGCAAAGATAAGTAGATGGATACATATTTTTATCCTTTTTATTTGTATCTAGCAAAATACCAGTTAACAAGAAATTATTATAAAGTCTATCTTTTGGATTTATTTTCATTTGTTTTAAAATTCAATACATCATTTCACTAGTACTTGATACCATATCTGGAAGTATAAACTTGTTTTTTGTTTTTATAGTATTATCATCCATTTTATGATGATCTATTACTATTATGTTATTAAAGTCATCATAATTATTTTTTAGCGGCGTCATGAATCCTTTATTAGTATCTAGTACTATCAAAAGTGAGTTTTCTACTCTGTTATTTTTAAAATCATCTAAGTTAATAATTACAAAGTTTTTGTCTTTTAACGCTTCATACATATCACTTTTTTCAACTGATAAACTATCATAATCTTTTTGGTCAACAACAATGTACGGAGCCTTTTTAAGACGTTTACAAATAAGCGCCATAGCGCCAATTGATGCAATTGCATCATAATCCTCATTTAAATGAGTTGTAATATAAACTTGATTACAATCTTTAATTGCTGCCGTTAATTTTTCTTTATATTCTGATATTTTCTTTTTTAATAATTCACTTTGTTTTCCAGTTTTTTCCATAGTTATATCTCCTGCAAAAATATAATACTCATTTATTGCTTTTTGTCAACAAATAAAATTAATTTTTTATTGACAATTTAATATATTTAAATATATAATCATTATGCTAATTTTATATAAGGAAGCGATTTTATGAAGAAAAAAACATGCATAAGAATCGGAAGTTTAACAATGAGTGCTATGATGCTCTTTACAGCTTGCTCAAATACGAACGTTATGGATAAAAATGAAGTAAGCTTTTCTTACTCAGATTCAGATTTAAATAACTTTGTAACATTTGATAAAATGAATGATTCTAATTGGTATGTTATAGAAACATTGGATGGTGAAAAAACTGAAATAAAAATTACAAAAAGAACAATTTTATCAAAAAAATCATCCGATGTTACAGAGTATTATTACACTGACGTTTTAAAAGAAGATTATAAAGTATACGCTGTTTTGTACAACAAAGAAGATAAAACATACTGGGTAGAAACCGGGCCTGACATTATAAGTGCAGTACCACTTACAAGTTACTTAGAAAAATATGATTTAATAAAAGCTAGCTACTCAAAAGAAGAAATAAAAGATATATACATAAAAATTAAAAATGATTATGAAAAAGAAAAAGAACTAGATAATAGTGGAAAAGTTTATATTAAAAACAATTCCTTTTACTAGTTCTTTTAATTTATTCTTTTATTAGCGATAATGACACTTTTTCTTTATCTTTATCAATCGCTATTACGTAACAATCTACTATGTCACCTACGCTTAATAAATCAGATGGATGCTTAATGTAATCTTTAGAAATTTTAGAGATGTGAACTAAACCATCATTATGAAGTCCAATATCAATAAATGCCCCAAAATCAACAACGTTTCTTACGGTTCCCTGAAGTTTCATGCCTACGCTTAAATCGTCAATGGATAAAACATCACTCTTTAAAATAGGCTGTGCATAGTCATCTCTTGGATCCCTGTTTGGTTTTTGAAGACTTGATACAACATCACTTAAAGTATATACATCAGTACCTAACATACTAGCATATTTTTCTATATCTAATGAAGAAAGTTTATCAGATAAAGCATGCGTTCCAACGTCTTTTACATCAAATCCTAAACTTTTTAATAATGAAAGCGTAACATCATAACTTTCTGGGTGAATGCTTGTTGCATCAAGTATGTTTTCACCTTCAGGTATTCTTAAAAAACCAATTGCTTGCTCATATACTTTGTCACTTAAAAGTTTCTTTTTCTTAATTTCTTCCCTAGATGAAATCTTTCCGTTTGCCTTTCTGTACGAAAGTATTTTATCAATGTTATTTTTCTTAATTCCAGATACATATTTCAATAAAGATGGTGATGCAGTATTAATGTTTACACCCACACTATTAACAGCCTTTGATACAACAAAATCTAAACTTTCAGATAGCTTTTTACCTGCCACATCGTGCTGATATAACCCAACTCCAATACCTTCTGGAGGTACTTTAACAAGCTCTGATAATGGGTCTTGAAGACGTCTACCAATTGATACGGCACTTCTTTTTTCAACTGCTAAATCTGGAAACTCTTCTATCGCAATAGGAGATGCACTATAAATTGATGCCCCTGCTTCTGATACGATCACGTACTTACAAGGAACGTTGTATTCTCTAATTAAGTCTGCGCAGAATTTTTCAGATTCACGTGATGCTGTTCCGTTTCCAATTGCTATTACATCGACATTGTATTTTTTAATTAATGCCAAAATCTCAAGTTTACATTTTTTTATGCTTTCTTCATTAATGTTTTTTAAGAATGGCTTTATTACGCAAGAGTCTAAATAATCACCTGTTTTTGAGATAACCGCAATTTTGCAGCCATTAACGAATCCTGGGTCAAAAGCAAGAACAACTTTTTCTTTCATAGGCGGAGTAAGCAATAATGCTTCTAGGTTCTTTCCAAAGTTATCAATCGCAGAATCCGTTCCTTTTTCAGTTAAATCGCTTCTAATTTCTCTTTGAACTGAAGGAAAAATAAGTCTTTTATAACTATCTTCTATCGCCTCTTTTATATACGAAGCACAAAAACTCTTTTCGTTTTTTATATTCTTCTTTTCTAAATATTCTATTATTTTTTCTTCATTTACATCTATTTTAACAGTTATTACGTTTTCTTTTTTAGCTCTATTAATAGCAAGTATTCTGTGCGGTTTTATTTTGCTTACGGCTTCACTATAGTCATAATACATCTCATATGTTTTGTTTTCATCTTTAGCATTTTTCTTAATTTTAGTAACTAATGTACCATATTTATACATGTTTGATCTTATGTATTTTCTGAAACTTGCATTGTCACTTATCCATTCTGCTATTATGTATTTAGCACCTTCTAATGCACTTGTTTCATCTTTTACGTTTTCATTAATAAATTTTTCGGATAATTTTTTAATATCACCATTTGAAGGACAAGACATAATCATTTTAGCTAGTGGTTCAAGTCCGTTTTTAATTGCCTCTGTTGCTTTGGTTTTCTTCTTTTCTTTGTACGGTCTATAAAGGTCTTCTACTTCAACTAATTTTGCAGCATTTGTTATTTGCGATTTTAATTCGTCAGTTAAAAGTCCCTTTTCATCAATTAGCCTTATTACGTCTTCTTTTCTTTTAAGTAAGTTTACTTGATAATCGTAAGCATCACCAATTACTTTTATTTCTTCTTCACTAAGGCCACCTGTTTTATCTTTTCTATATCTTGCGATAAAAGGTATGGTATTTCCTTCACTTAACATTTGAAGGGTTACATTTACCTGATTTTCAGTTATGTTTAAATTTGTACTTATTTCTTTTACAATACTTTCGTTCATTTTTATTCCTCCACTCATATGATGTACCTATTTATTATAACAAAATAAGGTTTAAAAAACACTAACTTTTGGTGGTTAGTGTAAAATTAAATTATGCATATTATATCTTTTTTCGCTTTACAAATACTCTTACAATATAATATAAGAAAACGGCCATTATAACTATGTATACCCATATTAATACGGTGTTAAAAATTCCCGTTGTATAATGATTTATAACAGACGGAATTGATGCTGGAATGTATGTATTTATAAAATTTTTTATCTCTTTTATTGGAATAAATCCATTTATTAAGTTAAGAATTCTAAATAGAATATCTATCATTCCAAATCCAAACATATAAGTTTGAAACCTTTTTGAATATATTATCACAAATACTAACAAAACAATTAGCACAACTAAATCTATGTAAGCCATAACATTATCCTCCATATACTATAAAAATAATAACATATTTTTAAAAAAGATACAATTTATTTTTACAGTTGGAGAGCAACTAAATTATTCGATTAGAAAAATAGTTTAAGCTGAAATGTAATAGTGGGTCTAGGGGTTTTGATTAAACAAAAAAAACAAGCCTTTAAGTAAAGCTTGCTTATTTCTTTAAATGGTGGACTGTTAGGGATTCGAACCCTAGACCCACTGATTAAGAGTCAGTTGCTCTACCAACTGAGCTAACAGTCCATTTGAAAATTACTAATTCATTATAACACATTTTTTTCGTTTTGAAAATACTTTTTTTAAAATGGTGGACGCTATAGGACTCGAACCTATGACCCCTTGCTTGTAAGGCAAGTGCTCTAACCAACTGAGCTAAGCATCCAAATGCAATATTATTTTACTACAATTACATCTAAATAGCAATAACTTTTTTAATAATGTTAGTAAAATAAAATTAACTTTAGTGGTTCTATATTTTTTAATTTCTTTCATTATCGTTTAAAAAATCATACAAAAGAAAAGATACGACTTTAATTAGTCATATCTCCAACATTTGGTATCCTAATAATCCATTTTGTATAACACTTAACGTATTCTTGCTTTTTTCCGTTTATAACAACGTCTTTAGTCGTTTTATAATAAGTAGTATCATTAGTCGAAATATCATCTTGCCTTTCCATACCAGTTGTATAAGCTATCAAAGGATGCCCAGATAAAGCTACAGAAAGCCTTGCACAACCTTCTTCTGTAAAGAATGAATACCATACAAAAGCAAGCATAAGCACCATTATTAGAATGTTTACTATTTTCATCCCAGCTTTTATAACAAAAATAACAAGTGCAATAATTGCTATTAACGTAATCCATTTAGTTATATTTGCAACCAACATATAAATCAACTCCATATCTTCATTTATATTATACTAACATTGTATAAGTTTTACAACCAAAACTTTAATCTTCGTATGTGAAAACGTTATCAAATAATCTATTTATTCTGGTTTTAACTAAAGAAAAGTTCATGTTTTTATTACCTCTTTTGGAAACTTTATCTTCATTTTTTACAGACCTTAACATAATATCTAGCTTAACAGTTCCATCTTCTAAAGACTTTAAAAACTGTTCAAATCCTTTATACTTAAGACATTTTATTTTGTAATATCTGTAAAATAAATTATCTTCGGTTTTCTTTTTACTTGCATATATAAGTGCTAGCCTGTCTAGTTTCACTTGTGCACGGCTCTTTATGGTATCAAAATAGATAAAACACCTATCTTCTATGAAGTTCATGTTTATGTCATATATTTTTATAAAAATTTTTTCACCTTCATAGTCAATTTTTAATTCAAAATAATATTTTTCATTAACGAGTACTTTTTGGTTTAATTTTAAATTTGCATATAAAGTCTTTTTTTGAGGTAATAAATTATCTATTTTTCCATACGTTTCCAGCATATAGTTACTCTCAAATAAACTAGGACCGTCAAAAGTTAATGAAAAAAGATTTATATTGTATCTGCTAAATCTGGTGGTGGTTTTAAGTTCTACGCCATTATAATCCGGAAAGAACATACTATCCGGTTCTTTTCCAAGTAGATGTTCTAAGGTTAAACCGCAAGAGTTTTTTTCTTTACTAATGCTTTCTACGTATCCCCTTTCATTAAGTTTTAAAAATTCTTCTATTATTTTAAAAAATTCTTGTCTCATAATAAATCTCCTTTTTTTAGGTGTTATATTACCAGTTGGTTAGAGCAAAAAAAGTCGAATTTTATAAAAATTATTAATTTTAATAATTTTTATTGGTCGTAGGTTCGTTCCACCACTAAAAAAACATCAGAAGGTTTCTGATGTTTAATGCTTAATGGTGCGGGTAAAGGGACTTGAACCCCCACGGATTACTCCACTAGATCCTAAGTCTAGCGCGTCTGCCAATTTCGCCATACCCGCACTTAGTGGTGGACCCTGTAGGACTCGAACCTACGACCGCCCGGTTATGAGCCGGATGCTCTAACCAACTGAGCTAAGGGTCCATATAATTTTCTCATTGCTTTTATATATTATCATATTCTTTTAAGTTAATCAATATGATTAGATAAAAAAATTAATTTTTTTAACAAAAAAACGACGATTACTCGCCGTTTTGTAACATATTTAATAAATCAATCTTAAACTTATCCTTATCTCTATTGGCTTTTGATATCATTACACCCTTATAAGCTTGAAGTTCTTGTCTATGACCTTCCGATAATAAAGATTCTGGAGTAATGGTTTCAAGAATTATTGTATGAGAATTTTCACATACAGAATAATGCAAAACTATCTCCCCATGTACCCTAATAAATAAGTCGTCGGTTGGTAACTTTAATTCATAGTTCTTTGTGTTTTCTTTACTATTTACACTAACTAATTTACCTAAAAAGTTTCCTTCCTTCATTTCAGGATAAAATTCGAATACTAATTTTTTATAAGCAAGCATATTATACTTCTTAACAGAACGTTCAAGCTTTTTGAACTCATTTTCATTTAAGTATTCAAAAATATAAGATCCTTTCATAATTTAACCCCCTTCATCTAATTGGAATATCATCATTTATGCATATTACCCAATTGGTAGCAGTATTATAGCATAAACGACAAGAAATGTCAAATTTCTTTACACTTAGGTTCTTTCATTTTAAAACGCTTTTTCAAAGAAAAGCAAAAAAATTATAAATGATATTTAATTAATATATATCAACTATTAATATTTTTTCTGACACTTAGGGCAATAATATGTTCCTCTGCCACCAACCTTTTCCTTTATTATAATGCTACCACAATTATAACACTTCTTACCTTGTCTTTTATGAACCATAAGATGTTCTTCAAAAGTACCTCTCTTACCATCTATATTTGGATAAGTTCCCTTATATTTTAATGAGTGTTCAAATACTTTCTTAGTATTATCAATTATTTCCTTTAATTTTGGCTTAGTAAGTCTATCCGCATAACTTTTCGGATTAATTTTGGAAGCAAATAATATTTCATCAGCATAAATATTGCCAATCCCAGTAACGTAGCTCTGGTCTAAAAGCATTTTTTTAATATCAGTGTGATGGGTTTTAAACTTTCCCTTCAAGTACTCTGGGGTTAAATTAGAATCAGTATACTCAAGTCCTAATTTTTTATCTAGAAAGAATTTTTCTAAATCATCTTTTTTAATAACTTCCATTTTTCCGAATAATCTTGGATCATTAAAGTGAAGAGAAAAATCATCAAAATAGAAAATAACATAATCATGTTTATCCCTCTTCTCATTAAGAGGTAATAGATAAAATCTTCCTTCCATTCTAAAATGAATTATTATGTAATTCGAATCAAGTTCAAATAAAAGCCACTTTCCTCTTCTTTTTACATCCAAAACCGTTTGTCCTTCTGAACTTTTAATAAACTCATCCTTTTTATTATAAACTATTTTATCTAAAAATACTTCTACCTTACAAATTCTTTTACCTATTAAAATCTTTTTTAAATCTCTTTTAGTTGTTTCAACCTCTGCTAATTCAGGCATCTAAACCCCACCTTTTTTATTTATTTTGCATCATACCAATTATCGCCGGTTTCAATATCTACCTTAAGTGGTACATCTAATTTATATGCGTCATCCATGCATCTGTCTACGATTTCCTTTACCACATCTTCTTCATCTTTTAAAACATTAAAAATAAGTTCATCGTGCACTTGTAAAAGCATTTTACTCTTAAGCTTTTTCTCATTAAATTCGTTATAAATATCAATCATTGCTTTTTTCAAAATATCGGCACTAGAGCCTTGAATCGGTGTGTTTAAAGCCATTCTCTCACCCTGCTGTCTTATCATATAATTAGTATTATTAAGTTCATCAATTCTTCGTTTTCTATTCATTATTGTTGTAACATAACCCTTTTCATAAGCATCTTTAACAACACTATCCATATATACTTTAGTACCATTATAAGTTTCAAAATATTTATCAATGAAAGCCTTAGCTTCTTTAACCGATATCTTCAAATCTTCAGCAAGTCCAAAACTACTAATTCCGTATAAAATTCCAAAATTAACTGCTTTAGCTTGCCTTCTCATAAGAGGAGTTACCTCATCTTTTCCTACGTCAAAAATGTCCATCGCAGTGCGCGTATGAATATCCATATCATTTTTAAAAGCTTCTATCCAGTTTGGCACTTTTGAAAAGTGAGCGAAAACACGTAATTCTATTTGTGAATAATCGCTTGATAGTAAAACTGAATTTTCTTCAGGAACAAATGCTTTTCTTATAAGTTTGCCATAAGTTGTTCTAATAGGAATATTTTGCAAATTAGGTTCAACAGATGATAGTCTTCCTGTTCTTGTAAGTGTTTGTGTATATATCGTATGAATCTTACCATCTTGTAAAATATTTCCTTCCAAACCAATTATGTAAGTACTTTGAAGTTTTGTTAGCATCCTATGTTCTAATACTAAAGGAACAATTGGGTGTCTATCACTATATTTTTCCAAAATCGATTTATCAGTTGAATAACCGTTTTTCGTCTTCTTTCCCTTACCAATTTCAAGTTTAACAAATAGTATTTCACCTAGTTGTCTTGGGGATGATATATTAAACTTTTCACCTGCAAGTTCGTATATTTTTTCACTTATTTCTTTAATTCTTCCTTCAATTTCGGTGTTCATACTGTTAAGGACAGACTTATCTACTCTTATTCCAACATATTCCATATCACCTAAAACAATTGAAAGTGGCATTTCGATTTTTTCAAATAAGTATGTGCAATCTTCTTTTTTCATCTCTTCTTCAAGCTCGTTTTTTACTTCGTAGATAAACCTTGCTTTTGCACATACAAGTTCTTTTACTTTATTTTCATCAATTACTTTTGTCTTACTTATAATCTCATAAAATGGTATGTCATATCCAAACTGATTTGCCAAATATGCGATGTCATCTTTAACATTATAGTTTAGAAGATAAGCTGCAATCATTGGGTCAAATGAAACATTATCCACTTGATAGCCAAGTTTTTTTAGTAAAACGTAGTGTTTCTTTAAATCGTATGTGTATTTTTCTACTTTTGATATCTTCTTAATCGCACTTACTACAAGATCTTTTTTTATGTAATAAACCGTATTACCATCATAAACAGACATTCCAAGTATTTGTCCTAAATGATAGTTTGTTTTGTCTATTTCTATATAAAATGAAACTGGAGATTTTAAGTTTTCCAACTCATTTACATCTTCTATTTCATTTATCAAAAGTTTCTCGTGACTTTTTTGAACTTTCATATTTTTTAGAAATGAATAAAACTCAAGGTTCTCATACATTTTCTTTAAGGATTCCAAATTTCCATTTGTTATTTTTGTATCTTCAAGTCCAAAACCTAGTGGAACTTCTTTGTAAATAGTAACCAAATCCTTGCTTTCAAAGGCTTTATCTCTTCCATTTATCAATTTGGTTGCAACAGCTCCTTTTATGTATGCCAAATTGTCATAAATAGCTTCTAAGCTTCCATATTCCTGCAAAAGTTTAAGAGCTGTTTTCTCACCAACTCCTTTAACACCAGGAATGTTGTCTGATGAATCTCCTTGAAGAGCTTTTATATCAATCATTTTTTCTGGTGTAAGACCATATACGTCAAAGAAAGTTTCTTTAGTCATCATTACATAGTCTTTAGGTTTAAGCATTTTCATAATAACTTTATCAGTTATAAGTTGAAGTAAGTCTTTGTCACTACTTACGATTAATCCTCTATAATCATCACAATCGTCTATCATTTTAGATAATGTACCTACAATATCGTCTGCTTCATAGTTATCTATTTCAAACCATTTAATACCTAAATTTGTAAGTATTTCTTTTGCAACTGGAAACTGCTGTTTTAATTCGTTTGGCATCTCTATTCTTCCAGCTTTATAATCCTCATATTTATCATGTCTAAACGTTTTTCCTTTATCAAATGCAACAAGCATATATTCTGGTTTTTCATCGTTTATTATTTTATTTATCATATTAACAAAGCCATATAGCGCATTAGTCGGAAAACCTTTAGAATTTTTCATAAAGTTTCCTTGGTATGCCGTAGCGTAATAGCTTCTAAATAACAAATTATTTCCGTCTACTAATATTACCTTTTTCATGTCAATTCTCCTATAAATACATTATATCATGAATAGTGTTAAATTGAAATTTATTAAGGTTAGAAAAAGAAAAAAGAGCTTGTTTGCTCTTTTACATTTATCCATTATTTTGATTGTTATTAGACCATAATGAAGTATGTTTTGAAGTATCTATATTATTTTCTAATGCTGCATCTGATTCGTCATTAATATCTAACATTTCTTCCTGATTAGAAGGCGACATATTCATAGTATTTTCTGCGTTAGATGAAACTTCTTCATTTATACTTTGGTTTGCATTATTATTTGCGTTATCAAATGATGGAACCACATTATCAGTTGGCTGAGGCATAACAGGTTCATTCATAACCGTATTATTTTTAACGTTTTCTAAAGATTGCCCTATATTCTGCCCTACATTTACATTTTGTGCTGCATCCATAGTATTTGGCATAACAGGCGTTTGAACATTATCTTGCGCTACGTTATTAAACGTTGGAGCTACATTATCATTTGATTGAGGCATAACAGGTTCGTCCATTGCAGAAGTATTATGATTATTTTGAACACTTTCATTATTTTGTGAATTTAAACCTGATTCCACGCTAGTGTTGCCAAAAGATACGTTACCTACTGGGTTACTCATAACGGGTTTACTCATAACCGGATTATTTGGTGTAACCATTTCGTTTGATGTCATAGTCTGTCCATTCATATTAGGTACTGCAGCAGCATTTACCCCTAACGTATTATCTGTCATATTATTTTCATTTGAAGTATTTGGTTGATTGTTAACTATAGCCGCATCCTTTCCAAACGCTAGCATTGGGAAAAATACTACCGGCAACAAGATCATACCAGCAACAAATCCTCCGCTTTTTCCAAATCTCTTTGCCATACCATTATATAAAACTATCATTGCATATATATTTGCAAATGGAACAAATGATAATAAAACATACCACCACTCTTTTTCTGCTATCTCACACATAATATATATGTTATATATTGGAATTATGGATGCCCAACCTGGTTTTCCGGCCTTCTTAAATATTTTCCATAATGATACAATCATCAAAATACTTAGTGCCATAGACAAAATCCAAAAAAATAATCCCATCGCCACAATTGCACCAGTTAGTCCTGAAGTAGTTGATACTCCATATGAAGTACCTGCATAATAACTTTCATTCATTTTTAATTCCTCCTTTATTTTACTTAATTATATAATTTTAATTAAACTTTATCAATAAAATGATGTATAAAATGTAAAGCATATGCCAAAACTAAACTGAAAGGATGGTTCACATGAAAGACGTAAGCATAAGAAAATACATTATAGACAATTTTAAAGGAGATAACGAAAGTGAAATAGAAGAATCAATAAATGATACTATTAAAGAAGGATTAGAAGAGGCATTACCTGGTCTTGGAGTATTTATGGAACTAATATGGAAAAATGCTAAAGACGAATTAAAAAAAGAACTTTTAGAAATTCTAAAAGCTCAGTTAAATTAGTTATCTCTTAAAGTTGCTGGAACTGTTTCAGTAACTTTTTTTATTATTTCATTAAATTTTTGCATTACTTCTTCTTCTGTTAAAGTTCTATCTTCTGCGTTAAACGTTAATGAATATGCTATTTGTTTTTCATCTTCTCCTACTTTATCACCAGTATAAACATCAAATACTTTTATGTCTTTAAGAAGTCTTCCGCCAGCTTTTTTAATGACTTTTTCTATCATTTCACAAGTAATATCCTTATTAACAATAAATGCTACGTCTTTTACAACCTCTGGATATTTAGGAGCTTCCTTAAATTTAAGTGGTTTAACCGGTTTCATTAATTTAGTCATAGAAAGTTCACATACATATATTTCATCTTTATTTGTCATTGGATGAACTCTTCCAAATACACCGACTACTTCTCTATCTATTAATACTTTAGCGCTCATGCCTGGATGAAAGTCATCATTTTCTAATACTTCATAGCTATATCTATTTTTAAAGCCTAGAAAATCTAAAAGGTTTTCTATAATACCCTTTACTAAATAGAAATTGGCCTTTACGTTATTATTATTCCAACTATTTTGTACATAACAACCACTCATTAGCATTGCGATTTTTGTATCTTCTTCATAGTTTACATCATAAGTTTTAGCAATTTCATAAATGTTAATGTCATCTACGTGACGCTTTTTATTATAAGCATAAGTATTCATAAGTGATGGAAGAATACTTGTTCTAATAACGGATTTATCACTACTCATTGGGTTTGGCAAATATTTGTTTTCCTTATCTTCATATTTAAACTTTTTTGCCATTTCTTCTGATGTTAAAGTGTATGTTTTAACTTCATTAAGGCCAAGTGCTCTAAGTCTTTTAGAAATAGTTTTTCTAATTAACACATCACCAACATATTTTCCTTGCTTTGTCTTGCAATTTGGTAGTGTTGAAATTAAGTTATGATATCCGTATAATTTACCTATTTCTTCTGCAATATCATTTACCCTTGGATCAACATCTAATCTTCTTGGAGGAATAGTACATTTAAACTTTCCATCTTTATATTCATATGTAAAACCTAATCTATCAAGTTCTTTTTCCATATCGTTATCAGAAACTTTTATTCCTAAGATATCATTTATTTCATCGCTCTTAAACTCTACTATTTTAGGTGTTTTATCTACTTTATCATGCATAACTATTCCGCTTAATACTTCACCAGAAGCATATTTTTCAAGCAATGAGCAAGCTCTATTTATGGCGTCAAGTGTATATTCATAGTTTAAACCTTTACCATATCTTATCGATGCTTCACTTCTTAAATTTAGTTTACCTGAAGTATTTCTTATTTTGTAAGCATCAAATATTGCGCTTTCTATTAAAATGTTTTTAGTGTTATCATCAACATCAGTGTTTTCAGCTCCCATAACACCTGCGATTGCAACTGGTTTTACTCCATCTGTTATAACAATATCGTTAGAAGTCAAAACCCTTTCTTTTCCATCAAGTGTCTTTATCGGTTCGTTATCATTAGCCATTCTAACAAGTATTTTATCACCTAATTTATCTTTATCGAAAAAGTGAAGTGGTTGTCCATATTCAAGCATTACGTAATTAGATATATCAACAACGTTATTTATAGGTCTCATTCCTGCAGAAATTAGTCTTTTCTTAATGAAATCTGGTGACTCACCTATTTTTACGCCTCTTACCATTTTAGCAGTGTAATAAGGACAAGCATCTGTTTTTACATCTAACTTAAAGTAATCGTTAACATCTTCTTTTATTTCGTGTAACTCTATAGATGGAAGTGTTACCTTTTTATTTAAAACTGATGCAACAATATAGGCAAAACCAATGTGGTAGAAACAGTCATTATTACGGTGCTTATGAATATCAAGTTCATATACTGTATCATCTAACCCTAAGTATGCTAGTGGATCTGTTCCAACTTCTGCATCACTTGCTAATTCAGTAATTCCCTTAGCATAAGTTTCTTCTGTTTTTTCTTCTAGGCCTAGCTCAAATAATGCACATATCATGCCGTTTGATTCTTCGCCTCTTATTTTTCCTTTTTTTATTTCAAAATTACCTGGTAAAACTGCACCTGGAAGTGCAACTATTACCTTTAATCCTTCTTTTACGTTACTTGCACCACATACTATTTGTACTACGTCATTTCCAGTATCTACCATACATAAATTTAAGTGGTCACTATCAGGATGTTTAGTTACTTTTTTTATTTGGCCTACCACTAAGTTATCAATTTTATTTGTAATAACTTTTTCAACGTTTACGCCAGATTTAGTTATTTTAACGGCTAATTCCTTTAAATCTTCACCAGCTATATCAACGTAATCTGAAACCCAGTTCATACTTATCATGTTTATTCACCAGTCCTTCTATCAAAATTTTTAAGTTCTCTTAAATCAGTGTTGTAAAATGCTCTAATATCATTTATTCCGTATTTTAACATTGCAAGACGCTCTGCTCCAAATCCAAATGCAAATCCTTGCCATTTTTTAGGATCGTATCCGCAATCTTCTAACACTTTAGGATTTACCATACCTGCTCCTGCAACAGTTATCCAACCTGTGTTTTTACATATTGGGCAACCTTTTCCGTGACAATTAAAGCAAGAAATATCAGTTTCAACAGAAGGCTCTGTAAACGGATAATAACTAGGTCTAAAACGAGTTTTGCAATCCTCTCCAAATAGTTTCTTAGCAATAACATCAAATGTTCCCTTAAGGTCTGATAAACTTACCTTTTCATCTATTAAAAGCCCCTCTATTTGCATAAATTGATGTGAATGAGTTGCATCATCATCATCTCTTCTGTATGTTTTACCAGGACATATCATTCTAATTGGTTTTTCTCCCTTGTTAGCAAGCATAACGCGAGCTTGTACAGGAGATGTTTGGCTTCTTAAAAGTAGCTTATCATCTTCAACGTAAAAAGTATCTTGAGCATCACGTGCCGGATGATTTTTAGGAATGTTTAAAAGTTCAAAGTTATAGTGATCTTCTTCTATTTCAGGACCATCTACAACATCATATCCCATACTCATAAGTAAGTCTTCTACTTCTTCTATTATTCTTTCTAGAATATTAGCTGATCCACTAGGAACTTTAGTTCCAGGAAGTGTAATATCTATTTTTTCACTTTCCAATTTTTTATTTAAAGCTTCTTTTTCTAACTTTTCTTTTATTTCATCTAAGCTTTCAGTAACAAAGCTTCTTACTTCATTAACAAGCATTCCAAATTCCTTTTTTTGATCATTTGGAACATCTTTCATCATTTTAGAAAGTTCGGTTATCTTACCTTGTTTTCCTAAGTATTCTACCCTCACATCATTTAATGTTTTAATCGAAGTAATACTAGATTTTTTTTCTTCATATTCTTTTTTTATAGCATTTACTTTATCCTTCATTTTTTATTCCTCCTTAAATATAAAAAAATCCATGAGACAAGGGCGAATAAACTTATCCGTGGTACCACCTTGTTTCATAGATTTACTATGCACTTAATTTCTTGTAACGTAAGATATACGTGATAACTTTATGGTTATCCAGCTCCAAAGCGAATTCATAAGTTATTACTATTAGTTTCCACCAACCACTAACTCTCTATTAGCTTTTTACTTATTACTACTCTTTTTCATTGCTTTTTCTAAAAAATATTTTAACACAAAATAAAAAGTTAAGCAAGTTACTTAACTTCTTTTATTTTACTTATGTTACCAGCACTATCTACGGCTCTTAAATATGTTCCTTTATCAAAAGTTTTAGTTATTGTAACTTCTCCGCCGGATACATTAATATCTTCCCAGTTTAATTTATCAGAAGAATACTGAATAGATGATACTTTATTTAAATCACTTGCTTTAATAGTAGTATCATTTTTATATTTACCAATGATTATTTTAGGAGCTGTTTTATCAATTTTTATAGCAGTTTTATATGCATAGCTTTGATATCCTTTTTCATTAGTTGCTCTTATGTATAATATTTTATCCATATCATCTTTAAATACTAATTTAACATTTACGTTTTTTGTGTTATAACTACCATCTATTTTCTTCCAATTCTTTAAATCAAATGAATATTCCACTTTAGTTATGTTATAAATACTTGAAGCATTTATTATTATGGCAACATCAGTATTAACTAATACTTCACCACTTGAATTTATAACATTATTTATAATTGGTAAATCACCTTGGTTTACGTTTTCATTAATACTTGCACTAAGACCATTTACACTAGCCTTAAGTTTATTTGTTATGCCAGAAAAGAATAGTAAATAACTTAAAACTATAACACATATTATTACAATTATTAATATAAATAAATTCTTCTTATCCTTTTTCATATCATCTATCTCCTAGTCTACTTACATTATACAAGCAATTAAAGAAAAAAACAATAACTTAAGTGTTATTGTTAAATACTCATTAATTCTTCTTCTTTAGCCTTTAATTTTTCATCTACTACTTTATTATACTTATTAATTAAATCTTGAACTTCTTCTTGGGCTCTTTTACCTTCATCTTCTGGAAGTTCTTCTATTTTTTTGATGCTGCTATTAGCTTCTTGTCTTATGTTTCTTAAAGCAACTTTACCTTCTTCTGCGATTGTTTTTGCTTCTTTTACATATTCTTTTCTTCTTTCTTCAGTAAGTTCTGGAATTATAAGCATAACGGTTTCCCCATTATTATTTGGAGTAAGTCCTAAATCAGCTTCAAAAATAGCCTTTTCTATTGCACCAATTGAGTTTCTATCAAATGGTTTAATAACTATTTTTCTAGCTTCTGGAACTGATATGTTAGCTAACTGTATTAAAGGTGTTGGAGTGCCATAATACTCAGGCATTACCTTATCTAATATTCTTGGATTAGCACGTCCTGCACGAACGTTTAAAAATCTATTTTCCATCACTTCAATAGCTTTTTGCATCTTATCTTCTGTTTCTAATAAAATCTCGTCTGTCATCATATCCCTCTTTCATATAAATATATTATATAATAAAAAAAGACTTTATGACAAGTCTTTTAGTTATTTATTCTGCACTTTCACTACTAGTTGTAGTTTCAAACGTAATCATTTTATCTACTAAGCTTTCAAAGTTTTGCTTTAGCGTACTTTTTTCTTCATCAGTCATAATTTCTTCTGAGTCAGAATTAATAGTACCAATATATACTGCTACTATATTTCCTTTGTTAACAAATATAACTGTTGGCGCCTGAATTCTTTTGTTTCCTTCATCATCAGTCTTAATATAATCTGATAATTTATCTGCTAACTCCTGATATTCCGTAGTATTATTATCCCTCATATCTTTAAAGTTATAATAAAGGATCTCTTTAATTTTTTTTTCTTTTGCTACGTCATTTAAAATAGGAGTAATTTCTTTACATAAAGCACAACTAGGAAATCCCAAATAAATAATTCCCGTTTTATTTTCTAAAGTATTTATTACGTTAGAATACATAGAATACTTATAAACGTTATCTTTTTTTACCTTACTATATTCTAAATGAAATCTTATAGCATCAGTTTTAGTATCATCCTTAACCTTTGTTACAGAAACAGTACTACACCCCGTTAATATTAACAAAAAAGTTAGGACTAATGCCACTAACTTTTTCATGATTATTCACCATTCATTTGAGCAGCTACTTCTTCAGCAAAGTTTTCTTGACGTTTTTCAAGTCCTTCACCAACTTCATATCTTATAACGTCAACAATTTGACCACCATTATTGCTTACGTATTTAGCAACAGAAACTGAGTTATCCTTAACAAATTCTTGTTCTTCCAAGCAAATTTCTTTATAGAATTTGTTAATTCTTCCCATTACCATCTTCTCAGCAATATTAGCTGGTTTTCCTTCAGCAATAGCTTGTTCAGTTAAAATTTTCTTTTCATGTTCAACTTGTTCTTCTGGAACTTGTTCTTTCTTAACATATTCAGGGCGCATTGCAGCAGCATGCATAGAAACGTCTTTAGCTACTTCTTCGTTTGCTCCATCAAGTAATGTTAAAACAGAAATCTTACCACCCATATGGATGTATGCTCCAAAGTTTTGATCATCACTTTTTTCTAATAAAGCAAATCTTCTAAATGAAATCTTTTCTCCAATTGTTGCAGTCATATTTGTAACAGCATCATTTAAAGTGCCATCTTCACAAGGAAGTGCTAATGCTTCTTCATTAGTTTTTGCATTGCTGTTTAATATTGTTCTTGCAACTTCATTTACAAAGTTTTGGAACTTTTCATTTTTAGCAACAAAATCTGTTTCACAGTTAATTTCAAGGATAACTGCTTTATTACCTTCAGTTATAACAGTAGATAATCCTTCAGCAGCAATTCTTCCAGCCTTTTTAGCAGCTTTTGCAATTCCCTTTTCTCTTAACCATTCAGTTGCTTTTTTAATATCATTATCGTTTTCTTCTAAAGCTTTTTTACAATCCATCATTCCAGCTCCAGAAATGTCTCTTAATTCTTTGATTAACTTTGCATTCATTTTTCCATTCTCCTTTTTATAATTAAAGATGATTTATAAAATCATCTTTGTTTTAATAATTACTTTCTTAAAGCTTTAACTAATTCATCTTTCTTTAATTTTGAATATCCTTCAATACCGTTTTCCTTAGCTAATTTCTTTAATTCAGCAACTGTCTTCTTTGCTAAATCAGTTACTTCTTCTTTAACTTCTTCTACCTTTTTTTTAGCAGTTTCTTTTATTTCTTCTACTTTTGGTTCAGCTTTAGCAACAGTTTCCTTTACTTTTTTTACAGCAACTTTTTTAACGTCTTTAGCTAATTCTTTAACGTCACTTGCAACTTCTTTAGCAGAAGCTTTTACTCTATCTTCTTCAGTTACATATTCTTCCATAGGTTTTCCTGTAGCTTCACAGATAGCGTTATTTAAAACACCAAGTACGATTTTAACAGCACGAATAGCATCATCATTACCAGGAATAACATAGTCTACTAAATCTGGATCACAGTTAGTATCTACGATACCAAATACTGGAATGTTTAACTTGTGTGCTTCGTTTATTGCGTTAATCTCCTTTTTAGGATCAACAATAATCATAGCTTGTGGTAATTTTTTCATTTCTCTAAGTCCGCAGAAATAAGAATTTAATTTTTCATATTCTTTACGAATCTTAACTACTTCTTTTTTAGGCAACTTATCAAATGTACCATCTTTTTCCATTTTTTCAATTTGATCTAAACGGTTAATTCTTCTTCTTATTGTTCTAAAGTTAGTAAGTGTTCCACCTAACCAACGTTTTGAAACATAGTAACTATCTGATCTCTTAGCTTCTTCTAAAGTAGCTTCTTGAGCTTGTTTTTTAGTTCCTACGAAGATAACCTTTCCACCATTTGATGCGATTTCTTTTAAAGCAGCATATGCTTCTTCAATTTTCTTTACTGTCTTTTGTAAGTCGATAATATAAATATCATCTCTTGAAGTAAAGATATATTCTTTCATTTTTGGATTCCATCTTTTTGTTTGATGTCCAAAATGTACACCTGCTTCTAGCAAGTAACTCATTGATACAACTGGCATTTCTTTTTCCTCCTTCGTTTTAACCTCCAAGTTCTTCATCTTTATATTTCATCCTCTTCGGACACTAGAAACATAAATCCAAACTTGTGCGTATTTTCTTTCCTTGTTCGAAAAGCCGTATATATTATAACACACAATTATTATATGATACAAGGTGTTTTTTTATATTTTATAAAGAAAAAATGATAAAATTATCATTTTTTTAATACTTAAAATTATATCGTAAAACCGTTTTTTTCTTTTACTTCTGAAGACGTATAAAAAGGACTATTTACTATCTGTTTAAATCTCTCATAATTAGTTACCTCAGATGGTGTTAAAGGCTCATTATTTTCTATCTTACTAACAATTGAATTTGATTTTTGGATTAATAAATCATAAACATAATCGAAAAACTCTTTTCCCGTATACTCTTTAATAAATAATTCCAACAAACTTTGATGCTTAAGCCAACTTCTCATAAACTCATCATCGTCAAAAGTTTTAGGACAAGGCCCATTAACAAAAGTAGGCTTAACCATTAATCCACAAGATGGTCTTTCATCTTCATCATAAAAACATCCATTTTCACCAAGCATTTTGCAAGGTCCACCACTGGTAAATAAATCAACTACGTCCTTATCTTTGTTTCTTGCTCTTAAAAACAAAATAAGAGTCCAAGCATCTTTATTAAAGCTTAAGTTTTTAACGGGAAAAGCATCTATTGAAATATTTCCTTTTAATAATTCTTTTTTTATAGTTATATATTTCATCTTTTTAAAGTCACTAGGCATGTACATACAACCAGAAACCTTACAACAAGAACCTTTACATTTAGAACACAAATCTTTGTTTATATAAATATTTCCCATAATATTCACCCCACGTTAAAGCATAATGCCTGTAGTATTATACTTAAAACACTTTAAAAGTCAAGAAATTAATCTTGACTTACTTTTCAGAAAATTTTTTAACATAACAATTTTTAAATCCTACACAATAATAACCAGCTGGCTTACCATATTCATCATGCATTTTTTCAGAAGTAGGCACCTTACAACTATTATTAACGCATAAAAGACATCCCTTGTTTTCATCTATATAATTTTGATCACAAGTTGATTCTAAATAAATTCTTTTATAAAAACCCCCACGTTTCTTTTTCTTACTTATTCTTAATTTTTCTACATCACTTACATAAATGTTTTTAAAATCAGCTATTGCTCGCACTACTTCTAAAAGATCTGCAAGTTCTTCTTCTGTTTCTTCTTTTTTATTAGCGTTTATAACTTCATTAGCTTCTTCTAATAATTTATCATATAAAGCCTTTTCATATTCTTTATCATTTAAAGTTCTAGTCAAACTATATTCGTCATTTTCTTCTATTATCTCTGGAATCTTATCCCTAACTAACTTGTTAAATTCTTTTTTCATTTTAACTCCTTTATTTCTGATAGCTCTCTGCTTAACTTTTCAAATATTTCATTTTCTTTAAATTTTGGCCTATCATATAAGATCCAAAAGTCACTAGCTGACGAAGCATTTTTTTCTATTTCACGCGCTCTATCACCGTAAAATGGTAAATCTTCCTTTGCTTTTTCTACTGAAAAATATCCTTCTAAATCATAAACTTTAGCTTGCATATCACACTCTAACTTATCTACTAGATAGCAAAACTTAGCTTCCTTTGTTTTGCATTCATTAAACTCATCTATTATATTTGACAATTCTTCTTTAGAAGATAAAGAGTTTAATATGGTATCAACGCTTTCTTTTCCAATTTTTTCTTTTTCTTCCTTTGTAATACCTGATCTTATGGTAAAGTCTGGTTTTAAAACCTCATCTAATTCATGAATTGTAAGCATCTTTAAAACCTTATACATATCGATATTTAAATCATATTCACTATCTATTGCAATAGATAACATAAGACACCCATAAATATGTTCTGCAACTGATTCTAATCTATCTTTAGTTATTCCTATTTGAACAAAACCTTCTCTTAATTTATACTTTAACTTATTTACGTATAAATAATAATTTATAATGTTTTTTGTTTTATCCATAATTTTTCTCCTTTTATAAATTAATTGGATTAAAGTCTAATTCCACTTTAATTTTACTATTTCCTTCATAAATTTTTAGCATTTCTTTTAATGCAGTATATAAGTTTTCATCCTTTTTATACTTTAATATAACCTGAAAATTATAAGTATTATTTATCCTTAATACGTTTGCCATAGAAGGGCCTAAAACAGTTGTATTAAAACTTAAATTTCTTCTTAAAAATAAACTTATTTTCTTAGCTTCTTCTATTCCGTATTTAAAGTCTTTTGAAGATATTTTAATTAACGTTAAAAAACAATACGGCGGATAACTTAAGTTTTTTCTAACCTTCATTTCCTTTTCATAAAATGATTTATAATCATGGTTTTGTGCACACAAAATGCTGTAATGATCCGGATTAAAGGTTTGTACTATAGCACACCCTTCTTTTTCTCCTCTACCTGCTCTTCCAATTACTTGATCTAACAAACTAAAAGTTACCTCACTACTTCTATAGTTTGGAATGTTTAAAGATGAATCAGCATTTATTACACCAACAAGCGTTACACAAGGAAAGTTAAGTCCCTTAGAAATCATTTGTGTTCCAACTAAAATATTATAATTACCACTGTTAAATTCTTCTATTATTCTATTATGAGAACCTTTAGTAGTTGTTGTATCAGCATCCATTCTAAGTATCTTAGAAAGAGGAAATATTCGTTTTATTTCTTCTTCTAATCTTTCAGTACCAAGTCCCATACTTGTTATATCACGTTCTTTACAAGATGGACAAACATCTAATTTATTTTCGGCATAACCACAGTAATGGCATCTTAACATACCAGAAGTTTTATGATAAGTAAGCGTTATATCACAGTTAGGACATTTAAATGTGTATCCACAAGATTTACATGATAAATAAGTTGAATAGCCCCTTCTATTTAATAAGAGCATAACCTGTTCTTTTCTTTCTAATCTTTTTTCTATTTCATCCTTTAGTAAATCAGAAAAGATCATGTTACCCTTTCTTATTTCGTTTTTCATATCTACTATGGTAACTTTTGGAAGAGGTTTTTTATTTACTCTTTCTTCCATTTCCAAAAGATTATAATATCCTCTTTTAGCTCTTGCATAACTTTCTATGGTTGGTGTTGCACTGCCGAGTACTATAGGACACTTATGAGTAACCGACCTTTCACGTGCTATATCAAGAGTGTTATACCTTGGATTATTTTCCTGTTTATAGCTTTCTGAATGTTCTTCATCTATAATTATTATTCCAATGTTTTTAAGAGGTGCAAAAATAGCAGACCTTGCACCTATTACAACGTGAACTAATCCTTTTCTTATTTTTCTTATTTCATCAAACCTTTCACCATCTGATAAAGAAGAATGAAGAATGGCAATATTATCTTTAAAAATGCCTTTAAATCTAGCTGTTATCTGAGGAGTTAGACTTATTTCTGGAACAAGTATAATTGCATCTTTACCGTTTTTTATAACCTCTTTTACAACGTCTATATAAACCTCTGTCTTACCTGATCCCGTAACTCCATATAAAAGATTTATAGAAGATTTATTTAAATAGGATTTTAATTTTTTAGATGTTTCTTCTTGCTTTTTAGTTAGCGTTATTTTTCTTTCATCTAAATTTGTTTTTACTTCTCTATATACTTCTTTATCATACTCTATAACTATTTTTTTATCTATTAACTTCTTTAGCGAAGACTTACTTTTAATTTCACTTTTTAAAACCTCAGAATTATTTTTAAGTAAGTCTATAATATCCTTTTGTGCTTTTATTTTTATATCACTATCATCATAATTTTCATTTAATTTTACATAAGTTTTAGTTAAATAAGTTTTCTTAGACTTATGAGATGCCTTTAGTGCCTTTGGAAGCATTGCCTGATATGCATATATTAAAGGACATAAATATTTTTTACTCATAAACTTGCCAAGTTTTAACAACTCTTCATTAAGCACAACTTCTTTATCTATTACACTTATTATGTCTTTTACCTCATATTTTTCTGGTTTATCACAATAAGATATTACAAAGCCCTCTATAATTCTATTATTAAAAGGAACTAAAACCCTTTTTCCAATAAGATCATGACCTAAATCATCTGGTACATGATATGTAAAAGTCATATCATTTTTACTTACTTTTGTTTCAATTAAAACATTAATATACATATCATCACCTCTAAAACAATTATACCAAAAAAAGAAGACTTATTTAAGTCTTCCACCCCTTTTTAATTAATTAAGTAATCTTTTATTACCAGTATATTGCCATCCTTCAATAGATGTTTTAGTAGACCACTTATATTTTTGGTCACAAACTGTTTTATAAGTTTTTTCAGCCTTTTTACTATCGCTTGTACTAACTGTTTTAAAGCATGTTGTACCATCTAAGTTATATCCACTATCACATGAATATGTAACTTTTTGTGTAGTTGTTGTTTTTGTACATTTATTACCATTTAAAGTATATCCTGGATAATCACTACATGTATACTTAGTAACAGTACTTGTTTTTGCACAATGTAATTTATCTTCTGTTTGTACAGTTCCTGCTGGACAAGAACATACTTTAACCCTAGTTTTAACAGTACACTTTGTACCATTTAAAGTATAAGTTTTCGAAGAAGTATTTGCTGGACAATAATAGTCATGATATTTTACACACTTATTATCTCCAATAGATTCTGTTCCTGCTGGACAAACATATGTTGTCTTAGTTCTATTACAATACTTAGGATTACTTGTTTTAGTTGATCCAGAAGGACAACTATAAGATGTATTTGTCTTTACACAAGTTTTATTAGATTTATTTAACTCATAAGATGAACCATACTTAGAACAACTTAATGAAGTTTCATATTTAACACATCCAGAACCAGTATCACTATATCCACTTGGACAATATTTAGATGGAGTTCCAGATTGCTTTCTACATTTGTTTCCATCATATAACGTATATCCTGGGTAAGCATCACAAGAATAACTATAACCTGTAGATACTTTATTATATTTATAGTACTTGTAATATGTAACAGTTACATCACAAGCAGTAGCTCCTGGGCAATATAATTCTTGCCATTGGTCTACTAAAATTACTTTCTCATTATCATTTACATATGCTAATCCTGGGTTTCTATCAACTATTGTTGAAACATATTCCCATTTTGTTCCAGTAGAATATTTATCTGCTGTTATAACGTCATAGTTTTGAACTACTTTGTAACTTGACTCAGTTTTCTTAGTTGTTTGTATAGCAGCTTTAACATCATATGAATATGTTTTATTAGCAGTTATAGTTTCTGTTACAGTTCTTTTTTCAGCAGTGTAAGTTGTCTTTTTATAACCTGCATTTATTGTAGAAGTTAAATATTCATTTCTACAACTTGCATCTTCTAACTTAGTTGAACTATCAGTAACTGCTTTTGCAGCCTTAGTATCAGTAGAAGTTACGTTAGCAATATGCTTCTTAGCATCTACCCTAACTACTTTAGAACCATTCTTAACACAAGTATCTCCCGCTAAATAATATCCTGATTGACATACATATTTATCAAATTTTTCAGTACACTCATTCTTAACAAATTGATATTCGTATATTTTATCAGCTCTTTTAGTAGTTATTTTTCCAGTATAAGTTGTTTTCTTCTTAGAAGTTTTCTTTATATCACCAGCATAACCTGATTTAGCCGTAGTTTCTAGCATCTTACACTTATCACTACAAATGTCATAACATCCATAATGTTCAATTATATAATCTTGTTTATCAGTACAAGATAAATTTACCTTTATAATGTACTCATTTTCTAACTTAGTAATTTCAACGTAAGAATCATCCCTGCTACAATATTTACCATTTGAATCAGTTAAAGGTAATATCAAATGATTATCAATCATTTCACGTAACGTCATTTTTTTAGAATCATTGATATTCTTAGGTAATCTTTCTAAAGTGTAATAAGATTTTGCAACATCCTTCATTCTATCAATGTTATCTGCAAAAATTTGGTTATTAAGTGGTTTTAAATCTGGCATTGGAAAAAGCCAAATAAGTAAGAATATAAAGATTATTATAAGTATTAATCTTATTAAAATATCCTTAATAGTTAATCCTCTATTAGTTTCCATCAAAACTCCCCCTTTTGTTTGAATGCCCTATATACTAGCACTTTTTTAGTCAAATGTCAATATTTTTTTATATTTCGGCTTAAATCTATACCTCACCATAATTATAATACTATTTAGAAAAGAAAAAAAGACTTAATTTAAGCCTTATTTACATTTTTTTATCTTTTATATATACAAGTGTACACCCCATATTATAATGATTAGCATGATACTCTAACACCCTTTTATCTTGCTTTAATACCTTGTATGTTTCATCCTTTACTATGCCTTTTCCTACTCCATGTATTATTAAAACTTTTTTGTTTCTTAAAACGTAATTATCTTCTATAAATTCTTTTACTAATACCCTTGATGAATCTCTTGTTTCACCATGTAAATCAAGCGTTGGTAAATTATTTATAAAAACGTCATCTAATGCTGTTACTTTATTTGCCATTTTGAAATTTATAAGCTTTAACCACGTTTTTTAGTAAGGACGCTATTGTCATTGGACCAACTCCACCTGGAACAGGCGTTATTAAAGAAGCCTTTTTACTTACTTCATCAAATGAAACATCTCCTACTAAGGAATCATTTTCTTTATTTATCCCAACATCTATTACAACGGCACCTTCTTTTACCATATCTTTTGTTATAAGATTAGGATGGCCTGCTGCAACTATTAAGACATCAGCCATTTTTGTATAACTTTTTATATCAACGCTCTTAGAATGACATATACTAACCGTTGCATCACGTGCTAAAAGAAGTTGTATTAATGGTTTTCCAACTAAGTTACTGCGTCCCACAATGCAGGCGTTTTTCCCTTTTAAGCTAACGTTATACATATCAAGTAATTCCATAACTCCCATAGGAGTACAAGAAACTAAGCATTCATTTTCTAAAACTAAGTTTCCTACGTTAGGATAAGTTAATCCATCAACGTCCTTTACTGGGCTTATTACATTTATTATTCTTCCTTCATCAAAACATGGTGGAAGTGGAAGCTGAACTAAAATACCATTTACGTTTGTATCTAAGTTTAATCTTTCTATTTCACTTATTATTAAATCTTCTGATATTGTATCTGGAAGCTTAATGTTTATGAATTTTATACCTACCATATCGCAAGCTTTATTTTTATTTCTTACGTATATATCACTTGCCTTATTATCACCTACTTGAATAACCGCAAGACATGGCTTTAAGTTTTTTTGTTTTATTTCGTTTGCAATTTTCTTTTTTAGTGTTAAGCTAGCACCTACTCCGTCCATAATGTTATTCATACTTCACCTTCTCATATATAGTGTTGTTATCACATAGTTTTTTAACTCTTAGTTTTAAATCATCTATTACCTTTTTGTTATCATAATTAGTTAAGCAAGTACTAATTATTTTAGCAACTTCTTTAAAGTCTTTTTCATCAAAACCTCTTGTTGTCATAGCGGCCGTACCAAGTCTTATACCACTTGTTATAAAAGGCGTTGTAATATCATATGGAATCATATTTTTATTACAAGTAATACCTATTTCATCTAGTATTTCCTCAGCTTCCTTACCAGTTAAGTTAACAGATGATTTAACGTCTACTAAAACAATGTGATTATCAGTTCCATTAGAAACTATCTTAAAGCCTTCCATTTTTAAAGCATCGCATAATACTTTAGCATTGTTAATTACCTTTTTTTGATAATTTATAAAAGAAGGAGTCATAGCCTCTTCAAAACAAACTGCTTTAGCTGCTATAACATGCATTAAAGGTCCACCTTGAATTCCAGGAAAAACGGTCTTGTTTATTCTTTTAATTATTTGTTCATTATTAGTAAGAATTAAACCTCCCCTTGGTCCTCTTAAGGTTTTATGAGTGGTTGTTGTAACAACGTCTGCATACCTACAAGGATTTTGGTGTAATCCTGCTGCAACAAGTCCTGCAATATGAGCCATATCAACCATTAGGTAAGCACCGCAACTTCTTGCTATCTCCTTAAATGCTTTAAAGTCTATTTTTCTTGGATAACTAGATGCTCCTGCAACTATTAATTTAGGTTTTTCTTTCATGGCTATTTTCTTAACTTCTTCATAGTTAATGGTGCAAGTTTCTTTTTCTACACCATAAAACACAAAGTTATAATCCTCACCAGAAAAACTAAGTGGGTTACCATGAGTTAAATGACCACCATCATCTAATCTCATGGAAAGAATTTTGTCTTTCTTTTTAAGTAAAGAGCGATAAACAGCCATATTAGCAGAAGAACCAGAATGTGGTTGTACGTTTGCAAATCTTACACCAAACAACTCTTTAGCAGCATCTATTGCCATATTTTCAATTTCATCTACAAACTTACATCCACCATAATATCTTTTACCTGGATATCCTTCAGCATACTTATTAGTTAAAATACTTCCTTGTGCTTTAAGTACGTTTTCGCTAACAAAGTTTTCTGATGCTATTAACTCAATGGTATTTTGCTGTCTTATCTTTTCTTTTTCTATCACACTAAATATCTTATCAACCATATTTTCCTCCTGTTAAACTTCTATAAACTTACCTAAGTATATAGAGTAAATAAATTTTTTAACATTTTTAGCATTCATTTTCTCACGTAATGCTATTTCATATAAGTCAAGTTGAATTTTATATAAGTCTTTTAACTCATCCATACTACTTACCTTATCCGTCTTATAATCAACTATGTTATAAGTATCATTAGTTATAAATAACAAGTCAATTACACCACTAGATAATATATTACCACTTTTTAGTGAATTATCATAGTAAGAAGATGGTATATAAAAATTAATAGGCATTTCTTTATAATACTTATCACTATAAAGAAGATTTTCATATATATCAGATGTAAGGTATGAAAATATGTCTTCTAATCTTATTATTTTTTTATCACTTTCTAAAATCTTACCAGTTTTTATAATTTCATCTATTTCTTCTTCTAAAGATTTAATGGTATACCTTTTAACTGGTAAAAGCTCCAATAATAAGTGATATAACGTACCTTTATTAATGCTACTTACCTTTCCATCTAAAAAGTCAGGCTTTCTTTGATATTTCGTTTTATGTTTTATATCACTTACACTTAAATACTTAGGAATAGACCCCTTTCCGTCATACTTAAAGTCTGATATTTTTTTATACCACTCTAAATTAAAATCTTCTTTTACTATTTTCTCTTTTTCATAAAACTCAGACTCATTTATGCTAGATGCCCCTAAAACCTTTAAAGAAACCTTTGACTCTGTTATAAAAGTCTTTGGCGTAACATCACTTAAACATCTAAGTTCATTTAAAGCGGGATGTCTAAGAAGGGATGGCATTATCATATCAAGATAGCTTTTACATGATTTTAAGTAAAGATCAGATACTAAAACATCATCACCCATTTTAGATGCCGCTTTTAAAATAAGACGTTCTAAGTTTCCAGTAAAACCAGTTATTATTATTTTTTCTTTAGCTCTTGTTAAAGCCACATATAATATTCTTATTTCTTCTGATAACATCTTATTTTTTTCGTATTCCTTAAATACCATGTTAGGTATAGATTCATACCTTAATTTGTATTTTGTATCTTTTAAGTTAAATGAAACTCCTAAATCATCATTAATCATTAGATCAGATCTTAAGTCAGAAAAGTTAAAACTTTTACCAGTTTCACTTACAAAAACCACTGGATATTCAAGACCCTTTGATTTATGTATCGTAGTAATAAGTACGTTATCACCATCTGATAAAGGATTTATTCCCTCTAGTGAACCCTTACCTAATATTATGTTTTCTAAGTAACTAATAAACTCATGAAGTGATAAGTTTTTATCATCAAATGTTTTTGCATAACTAACCATTAAGGAAAGGTTCTTTTGCCTTACTAATCCGCCTTCCATTGCTGATAATATTTCTATTACATCAAATTCTTTATACACCAAGTTTAATAACTCATACAACTTATGGTTATAACTAAAACTTCTTACGTCTTTTATCTTATCCATAATGCATTTTATTTCATCATCACAAATTACTGATTCATATAAAGAAGATGACTTATTTGTGCTTCTTAATTTTGCTATTTTATCTAAACTAACGTTAATTACAGGTGATGCTAAAAAACTCATTAATGCTACATCATCATATGGATTATCAATTATTTTTAAAGTGTTTATAACAAGTTTAACTTCATAATTATCAAAATATTCAAGTGAACTTTCAAGGTAAGATGATATACCTCTTTTACTTAATGCTTCACTAAAGAATGATGCGTTTTTTAAACTTCTAAGTAGTATTACTATATCACTGGGTTTTATGCATCTTTTTTGTCCTTTTTTATTATCAAAAACTTTATAACCCGAATCAATCATCTCTTTTATTTTTGATGATACTAAGATAGCTTCTTTTTGTACTTTACTTAAATCATCATCCAAATTTTCTTTAGTTTCCATTCCATCTATTAATAAGACTTCGGTATCTAAATTCTCGCCTTCTTCAAAAGATGCTCCTAAATAAAGCTTTTCATCTTTATCATAGTTTACTTCTCCAAATGATTCGCTCATGGTATTTTCAAATATAAAGTTACAAAAATCTAGTACTTCTTTTCTACTTCTAAAGTTTTTAGATAATGTAATAAGGTTTGGAAAACCATCTTTGCTGGCACTATTTTTATCATTATTAAATATTTCAGGACAAGCACTTCTAAATCTATATATACTTTGTTTTACGTCCCCTACTATAAATAAATTTGAATTATCTTTTGATATCGCATTAAAAATAACGTTCTGCAAGTTATTTGTATCTTGGTACTCATCTATTAATATTTCATCAAACTTTAAAGACATAGACTTAGCAAGAGGAGTTTTCTTACCATCTTTAATTAGCAATTTTATAACAAAGTGCGCTATATCAGAGAAGCTAAATGATGATATTCTCTTCTTTTCTTCCATCATTTTTTTATCAAATTTACTTACTACTTCAAATAAAGTAGTAAGTATAGCCTTCATTTTTTCTTTTTCTTCATCATATAAACTATCACTTACAAACATAAGCTCATTTAACTTCTTTTTTATTTCTTCTTTAAATTCATCTCTTATAACCTTATACTTAACTAATGCTGCATCATCTTTATGTCCTTTTGGCGTTCTTAAAGTATCAAAAGATATTCTCCTAATTAATGATGCTAAAGAATCAAAATCCGATAAACATAAAAACTCGTTTATGTAATTTCTTTCTTTATTTAGCACCTCTAAAACCTTATCAAAATCACTTGATTCGTTATATAAATCCTCATATAAAAAAGCATACATATAAGAATATGACTTCATCTTAAGCTTTATGTTTTTTAACAAGGCATCCTTATAATAATCATTTTCTAAAGTATAATTACTAAGTGCTTTTTTTATGTACTCATCTTTAAAAGGCACAGTATCTAAATGATTTGATACTTTAAAAATATTTGCTTTTAGTTTTTCGATTCCATCAAAAAAATCTACTAATAACTTAAAGTCTCCTACGTTGTCAAATGCATCTTCGATAACATCATTTACTACTTTTTCCTTTAATATTTTTTCTTCCTCATTAGATAAAACATCAAAGTCTCTATCTATTTTAAGTTTTTCAAAGTTTTGCTTTACAACATCTGCATAAAAAGCATCCATGGTAGTTATTAAGGCCGTATCAACCAAATTGATTTGTTTTCTTAAATGTTCATTTTTAGTGTCTTTTAAGTAGGCCTCTTCTATTTTCTTTTTAATACGTTCTTTCATTTCTCCTGCTGCCGCTTTTGTAAAAGTAACAATTAAAAGACGATTTACTTCCCCGCCATTTAAAATAAACTCTATTACCCTTTCTGATAAAACCGCTGTTTTACCAGATCCTGCTGCTGCTGAAACAATTATTTTACCACCACGCTTATTAATCGCTAACGCCTGGTCTTTTGTCCAATTAGGCATTATTATCACCTTCTAACATTTGGTATACTTCGGTATTCTTATAAGACTTTATTTTTCTTGTCTTATCTATTTTTTTATCAAATTTACAGATGCTACTAAACTTACAGTATTTGCATCCATCTTCTACTGGACTTACGCTTATTTTACCATCTAAAATGTTATTTCCAATTGTTTTTATGGTATTTATCATATATTCAAAAACGTTATTTATATCATCCATACTAAAGACTTTTTCAAAAGATAATTTATCCCTTACAAAAGAATCGGTATAGCATTTTAAATCCTCTCCAAATAAATCTAAAACATCACCAGAAGAATTAATAATACCATTTATTTTTAATCTATCATAAACACTTTTTTCCTTTTCTTCTAAAGTTAATCCTCTAGATGACTTAGATTCTTTTAAAAGTGCTGGATAATATAAAAGTGCGGATGGAATCATTTTTTTATCTGTAAATGAATGACTATTTTTAATTGCTAATAAATAAATAAGCATCTGAAGATTAAGTCCCATTAAAACCTCATCTAACCTAAACTTTTTCTCACCAGTTTTATAATCTATAATGCGGTAATAAAAGTTTTCATCATCTTGATAAGTATCTACTCTATCTACTATTCCATTTATGTTTAAAGTTCCATTTAAAAGTTTAACAGAAAGTGGCGTAACAGTTGAATTATCATCTATTTTAAGCTCAAAAAACGTAGGTTTAAACCGTGATTTTTCCTGCTCACTTACAATCATATTTATAACGTTTGACGTTGATTTTGAAAGTTCTTCTATTAAGTACTTCGTTTTATTATCCATTATTTTACCATTATCTTTTAAGTATGATAATGAGTATTTTTTTATTATTTCGTATGTGTTTTCTTCTTTTATGTTATCTATATCATTTTTAATTACGTTTTCCAACAAGTAATGTACAAACGTACCTACTTCCCTACTATCAAATAGATATTTTTCCTTTACTTTAAGTTTTAATCCATACAAAATGAAATGATAAAAAGGACACTTAGCATACGTTTCTATGCTGCTTGGACTTACGTTTAAAGTTTTAGAGTAAAGTTTTAAAGCAGTATTGCTTGGTATTCTTAAATTTAAGTTGTGCTCATTTACTTCGTTTATCTTGCAGAAATAATCGTCACATACTTTATTTATTTTCTTATTTGAAAGTTTAATTGCATAATCTTTGATCATGCTTTTTCTATCATAAATTTTAGCTATTTCTATATCTTTTTTTATCACTTTATTTAACATAACAGATGCTTCTTTTAATTTTAAGTCATTTCCTAACTTAGGTGTTGTAACATAAACATTCTTAAACAAGATAAGATGAGAAAATAAATAATCCCACTTATTCTTATTATCTAAAACAAGTCCATTTAAGTTATCTTTATCTATGTCATATGAACTTATTAAATGTGATGGTTTAAACTCCTTAGGTAAAAATTCGTTTGTCGCTCCAAGAAAGTAAACTATTTTTTTACCTTCTAAAACAAAATCTTCTAAATTACTAATCGTAATGGTATCTTGATATACTTCTGTCTTATCACTTTCAAATGAAATGTTTTTAAGAACCTCTATTACCTCACTAAAACTTGCGTTAGAATTTAAGTAATTATTCATATCATTAAATACGTTAACTAATTTTAATGCACCTTCGCTATCCTTTTCAAATAACTTTTCCATTATTCCTTCACAATCAAGATACATATAAAAATATCTTAAAATTTGGGTTTTATCACTTTCGTTAATTACGTTTTCAAGCAACGTTCTAATAGGAGATATAACATCATCTTTTATTTTGTTTAGAGAATCTAATTTTTTTATATCAAAACTTGAAAAATTCTTTTTATTACCAGTTGGATTATAAGTAAAATCTTCATAAAAGTTTTTATCTTCCAAATTCCAAGAATAAACATAATTATCTAAGCTATCTATTTTCTTATCAGAGATATTAAATAGCCCTAGTTTAAGCAAGTTAATAAAATTATCAGAAGAAAAACAGCCACTTAATATATCACATAATATTTTGATAAATCTGCTTGTTAAAACACCTGTTTTTTTACTATTATTAAACGGATGATTAAGTAGTAAATCAAAGTATGGAATATAAGTATCTTTATCGCACACGATTAAAATATCGTCATAAGATAAGCCCTCATATATATTTTTTGATATAAGATTATTAACAAATGACACCTCATCATATATGTCATTTAATGCTTTAAAGTAAGTTTCCTTATCTAAAGAGACATCTTTTTTATCAAAGCCTAATTTACATTTTAAATAATTATTATTAATGGTATCACAATCTAAAAGTACGCAACCTTCATCTTTCATTTTGTTAATCAACTTAATGGTATCTAGGCTTGGCAGCTGCACGCTTAAAAATAAATATTTAGATGTAAAATGATTATTTTTCATAACCTCATCTAAAAGTAGTTTTTCGTTTATTAAATTATTACTCAAAATGATTTTTTCATACTCACCATAGATTTTACTTAAATCATTTGTTTTATCATTTTTGATTAAAGTATATGACTTAAAATCATCATACGTATTTATTAAATCCGTTATGAATCTAGAAGATGTTACATCTTTATAAACTAAAAGACTTTTTTTAACACTATTAAAAGCCTGCTTCATAAGAATGTATTTTTGAGTATCATTTATAAGTTTTTTACTTCCATCATAATTATTTATTAAAAAGTTTCTAACAGTATTAAATGTAATGTTTTCATTAACAAATAGTTCTTTATAATAAAGATCATAATTAGATGGAATAATTATCTCATAATCACTTAAATTATTAATGTTTTTAATAGAAGTAATATTTATCATTTTAATCAACTCTCTTCTATAAACATTATAACAAAAGATAAAACAAAAAAGAACAAATTATTTTGTTCTTTAAATTATCTTAGTTTACTATTTATTTTCTTTTCTAATTTTTCGGCATAATAATCAGTTAAATTATATGTGTTTTCAAAAGCATTTTTATAAACTCCATATGCATTTTTACTTAGTTCTTGTGCCTGTTTATCAAAATACCTTTCTTCATCTTCCGGAAATTTAAGATTACCATTAAAATATTTCATTATCATTTCATTATTTACGTTTTCTTGTCCTTTTTTAGCATTAAGTGCATCATATATTGCATTTTTAATTAAAATGTATTCTATCTCTTCTTTAGTTAACTTAGAAATATATCTATCTCTGTAATCATTTGATGTACCAACGTGAAATATAGTTTGCTCTCTATCTTCTTTATCCTCTTTATATTTTTTATAATCACTTAAAAGTTTTTCTGATAGTTCATTTACAACTCTCTTATTTTCTTTCTTTTGCGACAAACTATCTTTTCTTTCGTGTTCTGCTTTCTTTTGCGTGCCATATTTTATTAGGTTAAGTCTATCTTTTCCTTGTAAAGATAAACAAGCATTTAAGATTGTTAAATAAATCTTATTTAATCTCTTTTGATCTTCTGATATTTCTTTAGCATTTTCTAATTGGCTTATGTGCTTATCCAAATACTCTTTTATTTCTTCTTTTTCATTTGCGTATCTATAAATAAAACAAAAATCATAAATAGCTGCTAGAGCATATTCTTTATTATCTTTTGCGTCGTCAAGCATTTTAGCTTTAACTTCATTCACATCATGATCAAAACATATCATAAAAGCCTCATTATGCTTTTTTTCATAATATTCTATTTTCTTTCTTATTTCCTTAAAATTCATATATATCACCTCATTTTTAATCTATATATATATAATATTCCTTGCGTGAGGTATTATTATAACATAATTTCATTATTTTTAAACAAAAAATTTATTTATAATTAAAATATATTTCATAATGCTACTTTTTTTTAAAAAAACTAAGGTGCTAAAGCATCTTAGTTATTACCTAATTTCTCGGTGCAATATGTATTATATCCTTCATATTCATAACTTGTATCTAGACCCTTCATAAATACCTGTCGATCATTAATTTTATCGGTTAAGGCATCTTGAAGTAGTAATCTGATTTCTAAATCTCTAACCGGACTTCTTTCCATTGCAAGCAAATAATCTTCTTTATTAATTTTACTCCAATCAATTACTTTGTTAAGTTCTTTTTTTAAAATCAAATCAAGCCAAATGCGAGTACTTCTACCATTTCCTTCTCTAAATGGATGAGCAATATTCATCTCAACATATTTTTTTATAATATCATCAAAATTCTTTTGAGGCATATTATCTATCTTATTTAATACATCTTCTAAATACATAGATGAAGCAAATCTAAAATTACCTTTTGCAATATTTTCTTTCCTTACATTACCAGCAAATGAGTATATTTCACCAAATAAGTATTTATGAATATCTGATAAGCCTTTAAAAGTTCCAACCTCAAATTCATCTATTTTATTTGTATCAAATAACTCAAGCGCTTTTAGTTTAGTAATTTTTTCTTCTTCATTTGCAAGTTCAACAGAACTAGTTATTCCTAATTTATTTTCTGACATTATATAGTCTCCTGTAACATGTTTATATTATACCATAAATACTAGGATTTTGCCATTATTACAAACAAAAAACTAAGACACTTTAGCATCTTAGTTTATTCTATTATTTATTGCTATTTGCTTTAATTGCAGCTTGTGCAGCAGCAAGTCTTGCAATAGGAACTCTAAATGGTGAGCAAGAAACATAATCTAATCCAATATTGTGACAGAATTCAACTGATGAAGGATCTCCACCATGTTCACCACAAATACCAATATGTAAGTTTGGATTAACTGGTTTTCCAAGTTTAATTGCTGTTTCCATTAATTTACCAACACCATCTTGGTCTAATTTAGCAAATGGATCATTTTCAAAAATCTTCTTATCATAGTAAGCGTTTAAGAACTTACCTGCATCATCTCTTGAGAATCCATAAGTCATTTGAGTTAAGTCATTAGTACCAAAGCAGAAGAAATCAGCATCCTTTGCAATTTCATCAGCAGTAAGTGCTGCTCTTGGAATTTCAATCATAGTACCAACTTCGTACTCTAAATCAATACCAGAAGCTTTTATTTCTTCATCTGCTGTGTCAGTAACAACTTTCTTAACGTATTTTAATTCCTTATCATCACAAACAAGTGGAATCATTATTTCAGGTTTAACATTCCAATCTGAATGATTTTTCTTAGTATTAATTGCTGCACGAATAACAGCTTTTGTTTGCATTTTTGCTATTTCTGGATAAGTAACAGCAAGACGGCATCCTCTGTGTCCCATCATTGGGTTAAACTCATGAAGTGAAGCAATTAATGCTTTGATTGTTTCAACAGACTTACCTTGTGCATCAGCAAGTTTTTTGATATCTGCTTCTTCTGTTGGAACAAATTCATGTAAAGGTGGGTCAAGATATCTTATAGTAACAGGAAATCCTTGTAATGCTTCATATAAAGCTTCAAAATCGCTTTGTTGATAAGGTAAAATCTTATCTAATGCAGCTTCCCTTTCTTCTACAGTATCAGCACAAATCATTTCTCTAAATGCTGCTATTCTATCTTCTTCAAAGAACATGTGTTCTGTACGGCAAAGACCAATTCCTTCTGCTCCTAATTCACGTGCTTTTTTAGCATCTGCTGGAGTATCAGCGTTTGTTCTTACCTTTAAAGTTCTATACTTGTCAGCCCAAGCCATAACACGACCAAATTCACCAGCAATTGAAGCATCAACAGTTGGAATCCTACCATCATAAATGTTACCAGTTGAACCATCTATTGAGATGTAATCTCCTTCGTGATAAGTCTTACCTGCTAAAACAAATTGTTTGTTTTCTTCATCCATTTGGATATCACCACAACCAGATACGCAGCAAGTACCCATACCACGAGCAACAACAGCAGCATGGCTTGTCATACCACCACGAACAGTTAAGATACCTTGAGATGCTTTCATACCAGTAATATCTTCTGGAGAAGTTTCAAGTCTAACTAAAACTACTTTTTCTCCTCTTGCAGCCCAATCACAAGCGTCTTCAGCAGTAAATACAACCTTACCTGTAGCAGCTCCTGGAGATGCTCCAAGACCCTTTCCAGCTGGAGTGCTTTCTTTTAATGCTTTAGCATCAAATTGTGGGTGAAGTAATGTATCTAAGTTACGAGGATCAATCATAGCTACAGCTTCTTCTTCACTGCGCATTCCTTCATCTACTAAATCACATGCTATTTTTAAAGCAGCTTGTGCAGTTCTCTTACCGTTTCTTGTTTGAAGCATGTAAAGTTTACCATGTTCTACAGTAAATTCCATATCTTGCATATCTCTATAATGATCTTCTAGAGTTTTGCAAACTTCTTTAAATTCCTTAAATGCTTCTGGGAATTTTTCTTCCATTTCAGCGATGTGCATTGGAGTTCTAACACCTGCAACAACGTCTTCACCTTGTGCATTAGTTAAAAATTCACCAAATAATCCTTTAGCACCAGTTGCTGGGTCACGAGTAAATGCAACACCAGTACCACAGTCATCACCCATGTTACCAAATGCCATAGCTTGTACGTTTACAGCAGTACCCCATGAATATGGAATATCATTATCTCTTCTATAAACGTTTGCACGTGGATTATCCCATGATCTAAATACAGCTTTAACAGCGCCCATTAATTGTTCTTTTGGATCGGTTGGGAAATCTTCACCAATCTTTGCTTTATATTCTTCCTTAAATTGTCTTGCTAATTCTTTTAAGTCATCAGCATCTAATTCAACGTCTTGTTTAACGCCTTTTTTCTCTTTCATTTCATCTATTAGTTGTTCAAAATACTTCTTACCAACTTCCATAACTACGTCTGAATACATTTGAATGAATCTTCTGTAGCAGTCCCAAGCCCATCTTGGATTGTTAGATTTTTCAGCGATAACGTTTACAACGTCTTCGTTTAAACCTAAGTTTAATATAGTATCCATCATACCTGGCATAGATGCTCTAGCACCAGATCTTACAGAAACTAAAAGTGGATTTTCTTTATCACCAAATTTCTTTCCAGTGATTTCTTCCATCTTTTCGATATACTCATTAATTTGTGCTTGAATCTCAGAATTAATTTCTTTTCCATCTTCATAGTACTGAGTACATGCTTCTGTTGTAATTGTGAAACCTTGAGGTACTGGAAGTCCAATGTTAGTCATTTCTGCTAAGTTAGCTCCCTTACCACCAAGTAAGTTTCTCATGTCAGCATTACCTTCTTTAAAAAGGTAAACCCATTTTGTCATTTATATTCCTCCCTTGCATGTAAATACAATGATATTATAGCACAAAAAAAATAGCACTTACAACAAAAATGCTATGTTTTTCCATTATTTTACAATAAATTTAACTATTTTTCTTTATCTTTTTCAAGAGGTACCAAAGCTTTATAAAATTCTTCTTCTAAAAGGCTTGGATATACATACCTATATTGCACCGCTGTTAAAAAAGATTCCTTATCAATTTTAGAAAAATCTAGCTTAACATTAAATGTTAATAGTTTGTTTTTATCTAAAACAAACTCTCTTAAAAATTCTCTTGTACTTCTTCCATTACCTTCCCTAAACGGGTGAATTGCCATCATATTATAATAGGCTTTAGCAAGTACATAAGCATATTTTCTTTCATCATAAATATCAGTTATACTGTTATTTAATTCTTCGAGAGTTTTTTTAAGTTCATCTTCTATTATACTAGGATCATAAAATTGCGTCTTTTTAGCTAAAGAACAAGTTCTAAATTTACCAGCGAAAGGATATATATCCGAAAATAAAAACATATGTATTGCTTTTAGATGATTAATATCAAATTTCCCTTCTATTGGAAACAATTCTAAATAAGTTAGTTTTTTTAGCGTTATTTCCTTTTCCTTTTCTTCTAATACTTTATTATCTGTTATTCCAAGTTTATTTTTTAAAACATTAGTTTTATCTATAAAATAATCATCCCATGTATCTTTCATTATTTTTGATTCCTCTTTTTTAACAATAATTTTACTTTATAATTAGAAACTAAATTTTTAATTAGTTTTTCTTCTTCGTCTTTGGATATATTAAAACCTTCAATTTCTAAACTTGCTTTAGCGTCTTTAACAGCATCTTCTATAATCTTTTCATCATCTATATAATTTACTTCCATAATACTTCTCCATAATTATTATATACTATTTATCGCCATTTGTCTTATTTAATGGATGACACTTTAGATAAACACTTCTTAAATGTTCATTAGATACGTGTGTGTATATTTGTGTTGTCTCTAAAGATTCATGTCCTAAAAGTTCCTGCACAGTTCTAATATCACAACCTTCATTTAAAAGATGTGTTGCAAAAGAATGTCTTAACATATGCGGTGATACATGTTTTTTTAAACTGGCTTTTTTTACCACGTTATCTATTATTTTTTCAACTCCACGAGTTGTTATTTGTCTTCCATGCTCATTTATTATTAGATAATCACAAACAGTATTATGCTTCTTTAGAATTTTATTTCTGCCATCATTTAAAAACATATTAATAATGTCTAAACAATAAGTACCAAAAGGATCTATTCTTTCTTTATTTCCTTTTCCCAGTACTCTTATTTCTTTATTATAAAAATCAATATCTGATAGTTTTATGTTAACAAGTTCACTAACCCTTATACCTGTTGCATATAAAACTTCTAAAATAGTTCTATCTCTTTGACCTAGTGGTGTTGTTATATCTGGCGTATTAAATATAACCTCTAATTCTTCCACTCCTAAATATTTTGGAAGTTTCTTCTCCTTTTTAGGAGATGCAACATACTTAAAAGGATTAGTTTTAATCAAATCATTATTAAATAAATATTTATAAAAACTTCTAAGAGATGACAATTTTCTTGCAACCGAATTCCTAGATAGTTTCTTATTATATAAATACATTAAAAATCCCTTAATAAAATCATAATCTACAGATAAATAATCTATTCCTTCGCAATTTAAATAATTCTTAAATTCATCTATATCAATTTCATAGTTTTTAATCGTATTAGAAGAATAATTCTTTTCTATTTTTAAATACTTTAAAAATTCACTTATTCTATCATTCATTAGTTAATGCTCCAATATCTAGGATCATTAGGTTTTACAGGTCCTAGGAAATCATCTAATTCATCGTCTTCAAAATCATCTTGTACGCCTTTTTTATTTCTTTCCTCAATAAACGTCATATAATTAATATAATCCGGATTATCTTCTAATTTATTTTTACTTTTCTTAGTTTGATACTTTGCATATTGCGTTTTCGTTTCACTTTTTTCTTCTGCTTTGTTTTCCTCTTTTATTTTAAAAAGCTTATCATTTAAATTCTTAAGCATATTAGCTTCAGCCCTAGCATATGAAAAATTTCTTTCTTTTGCTCTTTCATCAAGCACCTTTTCATTAACTATTCTTGTTTTAACACCATATATGTCATCAATCTGTTTCTTATAAAATTTTAATAAAATAGCAAATCTTCTTTTTAACTCATATTTATTTGTTACGTATTTTGAGATTTCTTTAAGACAAGAAGGCATTTTAGAAACAGCATTAATTCTGGATTCAGTTGTACCAGATGCTTCTATTTTTGCATCTATTTTTTCTGTTAAACTACTTTCTCTTTCTAATAAAATCTCATATAATTCTTTAAAAAAGTTGTTTTTTATCGTTTTTATTTCTTCTTTGTCATCGTTATTTTTCTTCATACCTAAAAGCGAAGTGTAAATATCTGTTTCCTTGGTATATACAACATCAGCATCACTCTTAAATAAAATTGATAAATCGGTTCTTCCACGACTTATATCTTTGCAAGATTTTCTTATAAAAAAATTACCTTCAAAATCATAGTTGTGTTTAAATGTTAATATATAATTTTTTATTTCAGGTGGCAATAACCTATATAAATCATTACTAGAATAACATCCCTTGTAACATGTATATTTATCAATATTACTTAGACTTGCTTCATATATCTTAAGTATTTCTTCTTTACCTTCTTTATTTTCCCCCCTAAAACATAATACAAATTTATCATTCATAATACCACCTACATTCTATAAATATGATATCATTTTTTTAATATTATATCAAACAAAAAAGCCCCTAGTTTAGGCTATATCATATTCCTTTAAATAAGCTTTTTTAAATTCATTTAGACTTTCATTCATTTCATCTAATACAAAGTCCATGTCTAAGTCTTTGTTCTTTCTTTCAATCATCTTTGAATAATCAATTAGCTTTTGATTACTATTTAATGTATTAAATAAGTTCTTGAATTGAAACGCTAAATTTCTTCTTGATTCAATTGTTTGTGATAACTTTTTACTTAATACCATAATATTCGACTCATCCGTTGCAATTGCAGCGATAAAAGTATCATCATAATCTAAATTATTTAAATTTCTTTTTACATCATAAGTGTCAATCATCTTTAGAATGTCTTTGTCCTTTACATAAACATTATATAAATACTTAAAGAAGTCATATTTTTTTCTATCCATCTTAGAAGATAGCATATTTAATTTTGCACACCAAAACTCTTGGTATGTCATTTTGACCTTGCACATTAATTTTGTAAGCTCTTTTGATTCCACATATAAAACATCTATATCATCTTCAAACAAAACCTTCATTATAGGAGTTAAATCATTATCCGTTACAAAAAAGCATTTTTCTAAATCATCATTACTTGTAAAATCTATGTCACAACCCAACTCATTTTTTATAAAAGTACTTACGCCAACTGGTAAATTATTAAATAAATCAACATAATCTATGTAGTTACTAGTATACATATCAAGTGTTTTTAAATATAAAGAAACAAGCGGAAACTTATGATAATGTCCATATTTGTTTTTTCCTCTAAAATATAATACATACTTCTTATTAGCCATAATAACCTCCTACTATTCTTAACATAATAATAACACTTTTTAATCGTTTTAGTCAATTTAAAAAGCCTATATAAAAAATTATATAAGCTTATTTTTCTTAAATACAAATAATTTATTAGTTATGTAATTATACATAAACATAATAAGTGAACCAAGTACTTTAGCTGCCATATTTGCTATATGAAATTTATTTATAAGTACTGATAGTACTAGTGAATCTAGTGGAAAACCTATTACTCTTACAATTATAAAAGATGTAAGCTGTGCTAACTTATCACGGCGCCTTTTTGGCTTTGACTTAAAAACTTTTCTATCCCAAATAAATAAGACCGTAAAAGATATCGTATATGATAAAAAGTTGGCCAATAAGTAATTTCCTTTTGTTATTAAATCTACCAAAAAGAATATTAAAAACAATATACCAGTACATACGGTAGATACAAAAGAATACTTTATAAACTCTTCATTTTTTAAATAAAACTTTTCTAATTTTGATTTCTTTCTAAATATTCTTGTTAAAACATTTTTATTTTTCTTCTTAAAAATATTCATAATACTTCCCCTCAAACAAGAATGATTATAACATAAAATAAAGAAAAAGAAAAAAATATATTTTTCCCCTCTAATTCATATTGTGTTTAAACTATTCTTTTTCAAAAACATAATAACCATTTATTTGACCTGCATATACATAGTCTCCTGATTTCCATTCCACAAATAAATAGTTTTTATCATCAATTTTTTTTATTTCGTATTTACATAATGTATCATCTAATACTAAGTTAGTTATGTAACCTTTAGTATACTTAACTTTCTTTAACTTACCACCATTATATGATATTAAAACTTCAAAATCATTATGCACAGATAATTTATCGACCGCTAAATAATTAGAAGCTTTCTTTTTCTTGTTAAACATATCTTTTTTATAAACAAAATCGATAGCTTTCCAATTACCAACTAAATCATTATCTTCTTTATATTCTAATTTTATATCGTCTTTAATCATAAAATCTTCGACGCTATATTTTTTATCATCTTCTTTTTTATATATAGCATACTTATATTCTGAATCATCAAATATACCATAAACTTTAACGAACATTAAATCATTTTCTATTTCATAAGGATTTTTTCTTCCGTTAATTATAATATAATTTAAAGTCCAACTTATAACCCAATACTTTTTTCCTTTTTCCATAAGATATAACTCTTTAATAGAAAATGAATCATCTAACAAATTACCTTCATAGTAATCTTCCTTTGAATTACTTACTCCAACTAACTTCCATTTTCCTATTACTCTAGGATCATCATAAAATGCTTCCATACTATCTATTCCTCCCGTTTCTTTAAGAGAGATAAAATCACTTATATTTTGCTTTAAATGCTTAATTTTTTCTTCATATTCTTTTATCTTGTAATCAATATTATCATCGTTAAAGTTTTTTATTTCTTCTAAAGAAAGTCCCTTTTCCTTTAGGTATAATATCTTACTCATTTCTTTTATATTATGATCATCATAATATCTATATCCACTATAAACGTCAATAAAGCTAGGTACTATAAGTCCTTTTTCTTCATAAAATCTTATCGTTTTAATAGATACATCAAATATTTTTGCAAAATCTCCAATTTTTATCATTATATTATCTCCCTTCTTTTTAAGAATAAACCTAACCTTAACTGGAGAGTCAAGTATTTTTATAATTATACCTAATATATAATTTTAGAGCAAGAAAAAAGAAGCCTATCTAGCTTCTACAATTAACTTAATTGCGGTCCTTTCTTCACCTTCAATTACAATGTCTGTAAATGCTGGTATGCATACTAAGTTTTTTCCTGAAGGTGCAACAAAACCTCTTGCTATTGCAATCGACTTAATAGCTTGATTAAGTGCTCCTGCCCCTATCGCTTGTATTTCTACAGATCCTTTTTCTCTAAATACGTTAGCAAGTGCTCCTGCTACACTACTTGGGTTTGACTTACTGGATACTTTAAGTGTTTCCATATTTATTTCCTCCTTAATATTTTAGTCATTATAAATATATGAAAAAATAAATATAAAATGATTTTTTATATAAAAAAAGTAAAGATCTATAAACCTTTACTGATTAAACATATCTATTACCTCAGATAAATGAGTTATTTCCGGATAATCACTACCTTCTAGTTCTTTTACAAATTTAATACCTATACCAAGCTTTTTCTGCCATTCTTTGATATTTCCAGAATAATCATCTATTAATATGGCTGCAGATGGATTAACAACTTCTGTTTTAGGTATTTCCTTTGGAACAGAAACAACCGTTACAAGAGGCAATTTCTTATGTAAATACTTAATTTTTTCTACCATTTCATTAGTTGAATTAACATGGGTTAATATATAAACATTAAACTTTTTAGAATCACATATCTTCTTTATTTCATTTATACTATCATTAATTTCCTCTGTTTCTTCTATTAATTTTTTCCAATCTGCATTTTTAAAAAATTCTCTTACTTTTTCCTCATCTTTCCTATCAATATTTTCTTTTTTTAGCTCTTCATATGACTTAGTCATAGTATCTAATATTACTCCATCAAAGTCTATGTATAATTGTTTCATCTTCTAACTCCTTCCATTTTGGTAACAACTTAAATTGCATTTTAGTCTTTAAAGTTGGGTGCATAAATTCTAGTTTGTATGCAAAAAGTCTAATTTGCTTTTCATTTTTTCTTCCATATAACTGGTCTCCATATAAAGGATATCCTATATTACTAAATTGAACTCTTATTTGATGATGGCGTCCTGTAATTAAATTTATCTTAACTATTGTTTTGCAATTAATGTGTCCTATAACTTCATATTCTAACTCTGATAACTTAGCATTTTTATTATCTTTACTAGTTACAAAGCTCTTTTTTAAACGTTCATCTTTATATAAGTAATTTACTAACTTTCCTTTTTCTTTATTTAAATTACCGTCTAAAACTGCTACATAAGTTTTATTAAACTCATGTTTTTTTATTTGTTCATTTAATCTTTTAGCAGCCTTTGATGTTCTTGCAAACACCATTATTCCACCTACTGGTCTATCTAATCTGTGAACAAGACCAATATATACGTTACCTTCTTTTTTATATTTTTCCTTTACATATTCTTTTACCATCGTAAGTAAATCTTTATCTCCAGTTATATCGCTTTGAGATAATATGTTAGGCTTTTTTTCCACCACTATGATGTGGTTATCTTCATATAATACGTTTAAATTATTCATCTTCAAAAAGACCATATATCCCGCATGGTAATATAAGATTACTATCTTTCATAGGAAGACCTACCTCACCAGATGATATTTTTCCCTTATATTTTTTATCTAATGTCATATATAAAATATTTTCAAGTACTTTAGGTGACATACCAGTTGTATACGAATTTATTAAAAAGAACAACGGATTATCACTTAATACTTCCATACATAACTTAATTAAAGGATATAAACTTTCTTCTATGTTCCAAACCTCACCATTTGCACCTCTTCCAAATGATGGAGGATCCATTATAATAGCATCATACTTATTACCACGTCTTATTTCCCTTTTAACAAACTTAATAACATCATCTACTATAAATCTAACGTATCTATCTGTAAGATTAGAGGATTCTATATTTTCTTTAGCCCACAAAACCATACCACGTGATGAGTCAACATGAACTACGTCTGCTCCTGCATAAGCACACGCAACCGTTGCACCACCTGTATACGCAAATAAATTAAGCACCTTTATTTTTCTATTGCTATTTTTTATTTTATCTATCATATAATCCCAGTTAACAGCTTGTTCAGGAAAAAGACCAGTATGTTTAAATCCCATTTGCTTTATATTAAATGTTAAGTCTTTATACTTAACTTGCCAAGATGGCTTAACATTATTTATATTTTCCCAGTAGCCACCACCTTTTTTACTTCTGTGATATATGGCGTCTACCTTTTTCCATTTATCCTTAAAGGTTTTATCTTGCCATACTATTTGTGGGTCTGGTCTTTCGAGAATATAATTACCCCATCTTTCTAACTTTTCACCATTTGCCATATCAAGGATTTCATAATCCTTCCAATCTTTCGCTACTCTCAAATTAAACACACCTTTCTTAATTACTTAAAACATTTGCCTACGTAATCTGCCTTTTTATTTCCGTTTATAAAATCTTTTATATCCATTTTCTTTTTACCAGGAAGTTGTAGTTCTTTTATTAACACACTTCCATCAGTAGTAGTAACCTCAAGTCCATTTTTATCTAGGTTAATAATTGTACCAGGTGCTTTGTCATATTTTTTATTATTTATAACACAAGACCAAAGTTTTATATTTTTACCATCTAAAACGGCATATGCACCAGGCCAAGAATTAAGCCCTCTAATTTGGTTAAATATATCCTTAGAAGACTTATCAAAAGATACGTGTTCTTCTTCTCTAGATACGTTATATGCATATGTTGCATCTGCGTCATTTTGCTTTTCTCTTTTATTTGTTCCGTTTATTATGCTAGGTAAAGTTTTCATAAGAAGTGGAACTGATATAGCACTTAGCTTATCATGCAAAGACTCTGCTGTATCATTATCTTCTATTTTAACTTCAGCCTTTTCTATCATATCACCAGTATCCATACCCTTATCCATATACATAATAGTTATTCCAGTTTTATCATAACCATTTATAATTGCCTTATGAATAGGTGCCCCTCCTCTTAACTTTGGAAGAAGAGAAGCATGAACATTTATACATCCATACTTAGGACAATTCAAAATAGCTAAAGGCACTATTTGACCATAGGCACAAGTAATTATAATGTCTGGATTTAAACTTATTATATCTTCATATTCTTCTTTAATTTTAACAGGTTGAAGAACTTTTATATTATTTTTAATAGCAACCTTTTTTATAGGAGAAAAAGATATCTCATGCTTTCTTCCTACTTCTTTATCAGGTTGTGTTACTACTGCTAATACATTTGTTTCTTTTATTAATTCTTCTAATATTGGAACACAAAAAACTGGCGTTCCCATAAATATTACTTTTAAATCTTTCATTTATATCACCAAATAAATTATAACATAACTTATATTAAATTAAAAATGAATAACAAAAATAGTTATTCATTTTATTAATTATAAATCTGATTTTGATATTGTAATTACTGGACGAAGGCCAATTAGAATATTATTATTTGAACCTGCACCGCTATTAAAACTTGTTCCTTGATCTGCTTGAATAGAATCTGCTGGATTTATAGTATAAACAGACCAATAACTACTTGCAGTTGAAAGATAATACCATGTTGTTGTAACCCATGATGGGGCTGAAGCACACGAATTAGTATCATCAACACATCCTAAAGAAATTGCCTGATTATACGTTAAAAGTTTGGTACTAACGCTTGTTTTATTCAAAGTGTTTTTAATATAATTTTCGTAATTTTTAAGTGGCGCATAAAGGTTTGAATTACTATCAAATACATCTGCCGGGTAACTACTGCCATATTTTGGATTTAATCCCCTGTCTGCAGTACCCCAATATTCGTAATAACAATGTTCCATAGCAGCGACACAATTATTAATAATGTTAGAAGTATCATAGTTAGAAAACGCAATTCCTCCCATTACAGTATAGGAAGTAAAATTACCAGAATCATCAATCACTAATGATTCCTTAGTCTTTTCACTTTGAAGACCATAACCCTCCTCTGACGTTGATATTGCAGTTTTCTTTTCTCCTGATTCATCATATATAAATTTATTACCAACAAGTAAATTATACTTAGCAAGTGCTGTTACAGTACTTCCATTATCTCTTATTACATAAAAGTCTTCACTTACCTTTGTATCATTGTTACATAGTGCTATTACATCTCCTACGTTATATGTGTCTTTTTTATCAAATGTCGTGCAGGCTTGCTTAGAAGAATCTAAAGTAGTAGCCTTTTCATCTGTTTGTACAAAGTTTAATTTGTATGATAATGATATTGTACTTGCATTAGTTGGCAAATCTTCTTTAGTTAAATCTTTTATAAACTCTATTGTTATTGTAAGGTTTCTTGTTTCACCTTTAGACAAGATATCTCCTTCACTTACTTCTTTTCCATCTCTATCAGTTACTTTAAATGTTAAATATCTTTGTTGTTCTTGTGTTAATACAGTCTTTTCTATATTATCTATTTTTGCATTAATAGTTCCTTTGTTTACTAAATCTACTGTATACGTAACTTTATCTCCTGGAGTTGATAAACTAACGTTTATTCCTGTTATTTCAGCTGCTTTTGACTCTTCTATTTTTGCTGTTCCAGTAGTTGTTGCACTACCTATTTTTGTTGGACTAGATAAGTTTTCAAACTTAATACCCCATTTTGCAGCATCTAAGTATGCCGTACCATTTATGTTTAGTGTAGTTGATAGGGCTGCAAATGCTACTGTTAAGCCTGCAATTACTATTAACAATACTACTACAACAAGAGCTTTTGTTCTTCTTTCTTTTTCCATGCTTTTTACTCCTTTTACTACTATTATTAACTTTAATTATTCTATCATACATAAATAATTTATTTATAACCTTAAGAGGTTACTTTACTTGTTTAT